>JGI24159J19872_10000068_pt1 | contig 55382 bp, 33 predicted proteins | sample Ectturendosymbi4_FD_19872 | JGI IMG/M metagenome (IMG submission 19872) | reverse complement strand
TGCGTCGTCTTTTTCGAAAACAGGGAACGCAACGTTCTGAAATTGGGCATAGCAGCTGTTCAGTTCTCTTCATCTTGTTGTAGAACCCGACCAAAGTTAATGCTAATACCTGTGTCAGCATGCGCTTAGAAAAATGGACGAACGTTTTCGTCACAAGTTACATATGGTGCGAACGGTGCACTTACGATTTATTTGAATGTAAAGTAGCAAACGTTTAAAAATTCGAATGCTGCAATCGCATCATCTTATCAGCAACATATCAGCGACACCACCTCTTGTTGACGAATCCGACCGAGAGTCAAAAATCGTAAACAGTGCAACTTCATCTCATGCACGCCGTTAATTTCTCGCGATTTGAAAAACATTCCTGGTTTTATTTACGACCTGCTCAGCGAGCAACACACGACAACCGGTTTTGTTTTGGAAAGAATGACAATGCATTTGCCCATCTCCATTGCAGTACACAATCTATTATGAAAAAAGTGCTGTCTTTTCGCCTTGTTCTTACACTTCACCTTCATCAATATCGGGTTGGTCGTGTGAAACGAAGAAAGTCGAATTGTATAAAACCTTTTATCTTTGGCGTGCGTTTTGTTTAAGAAATATGGACGAGCGTTTCCATCACCTGTTCGCGTGCGTTGTGGCAACCCAGCGAATTGCGGAAAAACCGAGTTTGTTGCAAAATTCATCCAACATGTGAAGCAAATGATGACACCTGCACCGCAAAGAGTCGTTTGATGTTACGGTGAGTGGCAGCGGCGTACTGTCCCCACCTGTCACTGGTTGCAAAACGGGATATCGATTATCAAATACGCTACCGGCCCTACGATTACGGCACTGGATATTCATCACAGAAGGTAAAATATTTTACGTGATATTTATATTTTCAGCCATTTTCGTATTTTAGCCTTCTTTTATTTTCGAGCTTCTGCAACGCCTAGGTATGTCATGGTTTAATCTGACAAACAAACATCCACATCGCTGTACGACAGATGATGGTGCAAAACTTTACGTTTACGTCACAATATCCGCTGCGATTCGATGCAAGGATAAGTCTGGGCGCGCCGCCCAATTAAATCCTGCGTTGTTGATTACAGTTTCATCACGGGTTGGTAATCACGCAACAGAAAAAAGATCGATCTGAAGAGTTAAAAATCACGCAGTGGGGAGTCTTTAGCATCCATTTCTGTTTAACTCGTTGTCAATAACGTCGACCGTCGGCGCCAGTGACGTCACAATTTTATAATCGGATTAAAACTTGAAATGTCTAGACACGCCCACCCTTGCAAGCTACACAAATCCAATATAAGCAAATATTTTTTTGTTTTTGTGATTTTTTCGTTCATTTCATTATTTGCATATATTGGAGTTTGTGTAGCTTGCAAGGGTGGGCGTGTCTAGCATGTCAAGTTTTATCCGATTATCAAATTGTGACGTCACTGGCGCCGACGGTCGACGTTACTGACAACTAGTTAAACAGAAATGGATGCTAAATGAATATATTTTTTAAACGTTTTCTTAAAGACCTGTAACAACGCTTTTTCCAAGTATGATATTTATATGAAGCGTTTTGATCACAAGCAAGTTTGACTGAAATATGCGAAGTATCCCGAAATAAAGTAAACTTTAATATGAAGTGATAGAGTACTTGTCAAAACGAATTGCTGAACCAGGATATTTTTATCATTTATTTTGGTTTCCATTCCTCTACTTCAGTGTGTTTTAGGATTTCTATTTGTTCTATGTTTCTGTTTTCTTGTGCTAATTACCTTGAAAACTATCAAGTGAATTCGACATATGGGTGCGTAGGTTATTGCTTATCTCGAATTACTAACCGGTCCTCAGCAAACTTCGTAAGTTTTGTTGGTTATGTTTGAATCATGTGTAGGCAAACCATGTCTGTGACAAGATCGTACCATTGACTTTAGTGTGCCCTACAGATGTACAGTATGTTGGAATGATAACACGAAAAAAAATTGGTGTTTACAACTGCCTGCCATGTCGCACGGTTGGTTGAGTACGCGCCATGCAGGTCTGGTGATTTCGAAGATTGACAAACGGTATTTGCGGCTTGTTCAAACTCGTGCTCGGCGTTAATGGGGGTGCAAGACACGGTTTACGCGCAGCGTTGTCACTGGCACGTCATCAATGCAGCATCTAAAAACAGAAGTAGCCGCGTGACCCACGACGCAAGGATACGGAGATGGCCCCGTAGACCACTCGTGATTCTTCGAAAGGTGTATAAAATGCGAGTATAACGAATCTGAACAGAACTGATTTTTACATTTTTTTAGGTTAAACTCCAAGCAGTTGTAACAACTATTATAAGAAAACCCATAAAATTTGAATCTATTGAAGAAAGTTGTTTTAAGTTTCAAAAATACTTTTCAATGCAAAATTGTGTGTTCTACGATATATTAATTAAATGGCAAAAATTTTTAAATATCTTTTCAATGAAATAATAGCAGTATGACAGCTCTGTTTAGCGTAGTACAGAGCATCATCTTATATGAAATTACAAATAAGAATATATATAGGCATATATATACAGAGATTTCGAACATATACAAACATCCGGAAAGGTTTTATTCCAAAGAAAACTTTGCAAATAGTCCCCTGCTGTAGATATTTTTCAAATCAAACAGACATCTACAGATTTAGATCAATTAAGAAATGTTTTAAATGACACAATAAGATGCATACTGAGATCACAATGTTTAAACATTTTTTTTATTGTCTGCTTTTAAACCTTTGCTAACACGATTTATACTCACGCCGATTAAAAATTGTGCAAGGTCTTCCACAAACGAAGTTCCAACAGAGTCTGGAACCTCTCGTTTCTCGTTTAGATCGTATTTTTTCAACTTGATCCACTACTACGGCATCCATGACCTTTGATTATAAGAAATATTTTCTTGAAAATCTAGAGTAATAACTATCAAAAGATTCTGAAGTTTGTTGCTTGTAAAGTGTTAGTTTTTCATTTATTTGTTCACAAGCCAGGCGATTTAACGTTACGAAATTGGCGAAATGTGGTTAATACCGCCAGTAAAATTCATGAAGACTTTCAAGAACCCAGCTTTGAATGTTATTGACGATACTCAAATATTCATTTCTACGTTTCGAGAATCATGAAATTTTTGTTGATATAGTATTTCAAATGTATTTACAAATATCTAAAAAATGACCAAATAGAGATTTTACAAATATCGAAGCTCTTATGCATCCAATGCTGGCATCAGCAATGCTTGTCTTGACAATTATTTGCAAATGGTGCTAACTTTTATATCAACTGTACCTTTTCTGTTTCATTCTCATTGAAAGCATTTTCAAAAAACTTACTTCGAAAAAAGATTTTTGCTGGAAATGGAAAGACGTTCAGAGAAATGCCAAAGCGAAATTTAGTTTTACACTTATTACTTTTGCTAAATTATTCAATTTGTTAAGTCCGACATTATTTTTTCAGGAGTGAGAAAACTTTGCTTTCGATGTCACATCCATAACTACGGAGGAAAGAATGTCATGAAATAAAATCAAGAAAAACTGAATATTTTTATTCATTGTTAATTTATTTGACGTTTGTGTTTGTTTTTTGTTTATCATTTTCAATAAAAACAAACAGTTTGTGTAGTTACACCACAAAGAGGTTGACTTTTGTTTTCTTCGTGCTTCTGTGACACATGCAGAATAAAATTTGCTTCATGACAACAATTTAACCTTTTGCCAGGTTTCATTTTTGTCAATTTTTTATGTATGGTTTTCTTAACCAGCTAAGTGATCCAGTGGGTCGAGCACGCACCATAAAGCGCTGTTGACTGGTTTCCATTTCGTGGAGAAGTCTTGTTCAGGGCATAGCACAGTCTTGAAAAACTGTATTCGGGTGATCGGCACTGATGGGTGGGTGAAAGACACGGTTCATGTGAATATGTAGTGCTGCCATTGACTTGTCAACAATCAAGAAACCATGTGTTCCCGGCTTGACCTATCGGTGATGGGTAGCTCCTCCGACCACTCATGACACTCCATATGGAGCATAAATCGAGTAAAATGAAGGTTAACCTGCTTCTTTAACCAATATCTAGGCAGTTGTTTAATGATATACAAGTATGGCTTATCACCTCGCTTTTCATCCTGACAGCAGCTTTACAGATCAAAGTGTAAGCCGGTCTTGTCGTTTTCATTCGCTCTGTATGATTGTTGGTGAAACGTTCAGGTACATAAGTGTCCACTAGTGTCGCGACACGAGTGAATCTATCTGCAAATATTTTTATAGGAAATCTATTTCACGTAATAATGCAGTACGCATCCTCCTTCCTGAATCTGCAAACAGTACTTACGGGCGAAATGTTCAAAAGTTGAATGCTTACACAAAGAGTAGAGAAAGCAAAAAAAGGAACTCAAGGCTAAAATTTAAAAGGATAATTCAAAACACAACTTGCGGCACTTAATGAACTGAAAAATACATCTTTCCTAAAGAAGTGCTTTCGTTGAAACTGGAAAACTATCTGACGCCAGTTATATATCAACGCAACAAACCCACAATCACGCCACAGTGACACAAACAGAACGTTGGTAAAACGTCAAACAGGATTACTTTCATTAGGTTGGCAGCCATACTCCAGGGAGCGATTTTAAAATTGAAAAGTAAACACTCTGAAGGGAAATGTCAACATCGGTAGCAGCATGTAGGAAAGTTCAAAACAAGTCGGCGAAGCTGAACGGGAAAAGCACTGAACAATACAAAGAGTACAGCAATGATTTCGTACGAGGAAGGATCATGTTTTGTATATTAATAGTGTTATGAGTTTGTTGAACCATTTATCTTCACGCAAGTATCCAGAGAGTGAAAACTGGGGTTGCACTACAAAATAACAGTGTAAGCTTCATAAATAGGCAGTTTATTTATGATGTCATTGAACACCTAATAGTGCCGCGGTATGACCATTTGGTCGTTGTCATCAGGGGTGTAGTGCTAAAACAAGAGTTGTGGGAACGCCGTTCCCACGCCAAATAAAAAGGAAGACTGTACCAAATAGTTTGAATATAAGTGAACATTCGCCTACAAGAATTTCCACACTGGATCTTCCTGTTTCACTGCAGACTTTTGACTAGCAGTGCAAATCTGCGTGTCACTAGCACATCTGTGAGATTCCAGCCATGTTTTAATCTAATCGTTTGGATCTCACATGTTCAAGTAACGTTATTAGTGTAAAAAGGTGTGGGAACGCCTTCCCACCCCACTACACCCCTGGTTGTCATCCTTATTATCTGGTTTCTTCCACGTACTTCGTTGCGATGACCATTTCGTGGAAACTTTGTTGATGGCATATCACGAACATGGTGCTCAACCAACTGTACCACTCAGCAGGAATCACTTACAAAGTGAATATTTCATTCTTGGGATATTCTGAAAGCTGTAACGCAGTGGTTAAAACAACTAATGCGAAGAGGTTTTATACAACTTACAAGAATAACTTCACAACTTCAACACAGTTTTAATTTTTTGAACCATGATAATTTCAAGTGTAATAAAACTCATGCCAGCATATGTTGTAGCAAGTTTGACAGTATCCGATTGTTTCCTTTTTTCAACTTCAAATAATGCTTGCAGCAGTTAGGAAGTCGTGATACTAAAATTGGTTTAATTGAGCTGAAGGTTGTTCATGATGATTTGCTTGATCTTAAACTGTGTCATTTACGACTGAGTTTCCAATATTGCCTCGATCGCAACATTGGTGAAACGTTTCGTTGTCATCGAAAACTTCAATTCGGAACAATTAGGTTTAGACGTACGTGAAACCAAAAGCTATCTTTAGTTATGATGTCGACCTGTATCTATAGCGGTTGTGACAAAAAACAAACAGAAGGATTTGTGCAAACCAGTTTTAAAGGAAATATGTAAATATGTAAATACCAATCGGAGAGCAAGAAACTACTACCTAGTCACATGAGATATTATTCAAACATATTGTAAGAGAAAACATCCGTTTTAATGTAAATTGTGTGAAAATGCGTTATTTCCGTCATATACATCATCCTCTGAAAGTATCAAATCGCATTTTTAGCCAAATCAATCCACTTCAAAATATCAAAATGCGAAAAGTGCCAAATAAGTATAACTCGAAATATTAATCAACAGGCACCACGAGAATTTAAACAAATGGCTAAACGAAGTTTGTAATGTGTTCAAAAAATGATGGGTGCTACTACAGCGTGAGGTCTATCGCCGTATGTCGCCTGCCCAGGTGCAGCCTGAGGCCTACCGCGTCAGTTCCCATAGTGTGAGGAGTGCGGTTTCTATAGCGTGAGGTGTATGGTCTGGTAAGTTTCCATAGCGTCGGGTGTGACGTCTACCGGCGTGTGCATAGAGAAGGAAGAAAACGGAGCTCCTAAAATAGTTACAGTAACATCGATTGAGGGTAACATCGATTGAGGGTTGTTGAAGGAGTTTTATAGAAGAGTCATTCTGACACAAAGAGCAGCACTCGCCTTTTTAAGAGAACACAATCTCTTGGATACAGTTCACCAAATGATGATTATACTCTGTCGGAAAAAATTCGGGGAATTATTCATATACTGCATCTGCTTGTGAGAAATCAAGGGGAAATTAAAGGAATCTTTATTCAGTTCTGGCACTGCAATCTTGGGAACAACGGAATTTTCTTCAAGTCGAAAACTAAAGGTGTTCGATTCAAAACAGAGGAAATTTTCTTCGAGGTGAGATGCAAATCTTCAAATAAAAATACCCCTGGGTGGTTTCCCGAAAATGTCCACTTCGTTTTGTTTCTGAGTTCAGTGAAGTCAGGTGTCTGGTGAGTTGACCAAGCGTGACAAGACTGCTGAGAAACTTGCAAGTCATCGCTTGCAAAATTCCACTGAAAATTAACTGACAACCAAAACGTAATCACAACATTCATTTACATTTGTCCCCATGTTCTGTTACAGCATCAATGCAACGAGTTTCCTGAACTTGGACAAAAAAACTTGAAAAATGAACTTGTTCGGAAAATGGGAGCAAACAGTTGTTGCTCTGTGAAGGTTCAACCAATCGACATGATGCCTTCCAAACTTTTTCGTCAGTAAAAAAACGTTGTCTCATTGAAGAATTGGAACAAAATATAAAATCTGTTGTGCGACATCTCGACTGTGACATTTGCTGCGTCACGTTATGAAACAATTAATTTCAAACTTCTTTTTTTTCAGTATTAAACTACAAAGTTATAGCTTCAATCAAGGAAACAGACATAAACAGTGTGGATATAGCATCTTCGCGTATTACCAAATTATCTTATTTGTGTGGTATCGTTTCACAGTATTCTGAGATATGAATCACAAAATGGAAAGTGACTTTACATTTGAAAAATGATGCTTCTTTATCTTGAGACTGACCTTTGCCGTGCTAAACATTGAACGGACTATGATAGGCCAACTCCATTGCCAGCATTAAAGTTATGTACATGTGCAGCATAATTCAGCAATAACTCGTCATTTTTTTGAACTCTCAAAGGTAACTCAATACACTTTCCATAAACAAAATAAAACAGAAAAGAAATAGATTGTAAACAAACAAAAGCAAAATACAGTGAACATTAAAAAAAGAGAAAAGCTCGATTTCTTTTTAAAATACAAAAAGCTTGTAGGTCTATATGAAGATGTAAGCTCTGGTTCAGAGTTGTAAATGGGCCTCATTTTGAAGCCCGAACCCGGCCGGAANCCGACATTTACATGTGNAACCCNAAAGCCAAATTTACCGAGTGAGTCAAGATATTCGCAACTGCGGGGTATCAAAAAACGCAGTGTGCGAGTGTAGTTGCAGGTACACGATTTTATCACACCCAAAATAGCAGTCACCTTGACCAAAACATTAAACAAGCACAAACGCAGCTTATTAGTCAGTGCTAATATTGCGGAATGTAATATTTCTCAACACAAAAACAAACTTTCACGAAACTATCGAAGATGGCGCTATAGGCATGAAAAGCCAGATTGTAGGCCATTGTTTCTTAGCACTGCAAAGAATCGCGTAAGTGATTGATCTTTTCGACGCAACGCCATCGCCTGCTAATTTCCTCACCACTGTCACCTTCTGATAAAGAGTGTGGCACTAATCCGAGCAGTGACCAAAAGATCGCAGCTGTGTTTGCAAACAGAATTAGCTGAAGAAAAATCACAACCACTTCACTCACAGAGGTCACCGCAGTGAGCAGAACAAATGTGCTTCATGAAAGAAAAGGATTGTTACTTCGAATGTTATTAAAAACGTGTGTATGCAGACCCGAAATCGGCCCGAAACATTTTGATAAACTTAAACACGAACCCGACCCGAACACGGTCCGACCCGAAAAGTCCGGCATGACTTACAACTCTGCTCTGGTTTATGAAATGCGCTTTATCGAATTTTTTATATTTTTGTCCACTGTAAGGAGAGAGACGCCCCGGTAGTTAGTGCATCATTCCCTCTTGTCTCCCATGCTTTGAATATTAATTACCGCGATGAGTCTATTAACCGTTTATCCACACACAGATATCCAGAAAGTTAGAACTGGATGGCTCCACAAAAGTAACAGTGCAAGCTTCATAGATAGATGGTTCATTTTTATGATGTCATTGAACACCATCATAAACAGTACCGCGATCAGGCATTTGGTCGTTGTCATCGCCATTGTCTAATTACTTCGGTGCGATGACCATCTTTGTTTACTGTTCGGACAACGTGATTATTTGTGAAACACATGGGACCATGGATTCCTTGCATTTTCCCCAGGAGGGCTTGATGTACCCCACAGTATTCAGCTACATTTAATAGTTCTGCTGGCTGCACGCCAACACGGGACCACGTGTTGAGACGTCGGAGCGTCACAACATGGACCCTGAGCAAATGAATAAAAAAATCTAGTTGTGATTAAGTAGACAATGATGCTATGCGTTTGTAAGAATTAACAAGCGAAACGTTGAAAAAGTCTTATGTATGCGTTAAAGTGTAAAATTTGTATGTGCCCGGATTGCATGCATTCGCATCTACTTAAAAGATTGTATACATGGGCGTAGGAAGGATTTTTCCAGGGAAAGGCACTACGGGATTTTTCCTAAATTTTTCCAGGGGGGGCCAAAAGTGCTGAAGTTGGATTTTTCCCACTCAAAACTAAGAAAACAACCTTTTTTGTTGCTGAACATCCAGCTCACGTTCAGTTATGTTGCAGTAACCTTCCTATAGGCACTTGGCATACAAATTTTGAGGAAGGTTAAGGTGTGGGATGCCCCGGTAGTTGGTGCATTCCCTCGTCTTTCTATTCTTGTAATGGTGATGTTCACCTAGTTTGCCAATCTTTTGGTGACCATTCTTAAATATCATAATAACTGTGTGCACATATGCATGCACTCATCTGTACATATCATTTGCGTGTTTGTTTTTATCAGGTTGTCTTTTGTTTTCACATGCCTGATGACAAGACTGACAGTTGTATTGCAGGGTTGGTAGACCAGATGACCTAACGATCTTTCACCAATCCTTTGTGAGAAAGGAACCAGTAAATGTTGTAACTTGTGCAGAGTTTTGCTCTCAAACATGCTATAGCTTCTCCAATATATTTGCAACACATCATGCATGCTTATGAGAATTATTGATATCACAGTTTTGGCAATGAACGAAACGACGTAGTTTGCAGCAAAGACCTACTGCCACAGGCATACGGGAAATATTTTACTGGGGTGAGGGCGGAAAAAATTTGCCCTGAAAATAACAATTTGTCCCCAAAACAAACAATTTGCCCTGAAACTAAACTTTTAGTTCACTCTGAATGGGGCCTGTAACCTCCTGTAAATCTGTTCTATACAGTTGAATTCGTTTATAAAAGAGTTACCGAATTCTTATATCAAGCTGTTGACCTTACCGACATCGGATTGTTCGATTTTTACAGAAAACCAGGGACCCCGCTTCGTACGCCTATGCCTACTGCTACACATAGATTACAGCAAATCATGAAGTTTCACACCAGACAACTTTGAATCAGCAAGACATTACACAAACGTATAGTGCACTTTTATTATGATTTTCTGTAATTCTTCGTTTTACAGCTCTGTTTCCTCTACGCAGTTCTGCATATGTTTCACGTGTGTTAGTCATTATTTCTTCACAAAAACTAATACCCTATTACAGGATAAAATCTGAATTTAACAGTAAACAATAGCAGATTTGATTTGTCGCGGGTTAGTTGTAAAAGATTCAAACTATGCTTGAATATCAGTTTAACAACTGGCTGGATATTGGTTAGGACGCAAGTTGTTCTGTTTCATTTTACTCGATTTGTACTCCCTATAGAATGTAGCAAGTGGTCAGAAGCGTTGCCCATCATCGCTTGTAGGCACCGGGCCTATGGTGACGCCGTTTTGGCGACGACTATTTGACGCCGGCAATTTGGCGCTATAGGTTGTTTTTGCGCTAGCGCTTGTCTGAATGATTACTATTGCGCACACGTCCTTTTCTCTAGAACTGTGTTTTTTCCATCTTGCACGGATGTTTTTCAAGAAGGCAACTGTTTTTCTAAATGAGACAACAAATGTTGTGCGTTTGTATTGAGATGTGATTGAGCGTGTTTCAGTATTTTAGGACTTTCTGTATTCAGGAGTGTTTTTCTTAGCATTAAAAAATCTTCCTTTCATTTTCCAGTATATAGCCGATAACATAAATGGCTGAGAGTCTTCCTAGTAAGAGGGATCAACCAAAGCTTTAACACGATTGATATCTATACGGTTTTGATAAACGCAGCAAAAATGACCCGTTGCTACTGTTTTGAAAATCAGAATTAAAAAACGAATGTCAATTCTAAACATCGCAAAACATTTTCGACTCACGGGTACCACTTGAATATTCACGAGGTACAGCTTACAATTACCATATATAGGCATACCATACGTCCCGTTTTAGCCGGGACAGCCCCGGTTTTCAGGCTTTGTCCCGGCGTCCCGGTCAGTCAGCCAAAAAGTCCCGGTTACGCGTTCAGTCAGCCAGCATAGTCCTACACCTGGTGCATCAGCTCTCATTGAATGAATTTGTTCTATCATGATTAACATGTGGTCTGATAACAGAAGCAGAATGTGAAAGCACTTATCACCTGTAAATACAGTTAGTCCCCGCTTATTAAGCCCATCCCAAAATCGTCCGGTCCGGAATTACTCCATTTATTACTGTTATAAAATAAACTCGCTTTACAAAACCAGCACCCTGCTTAATAATCCCAATTTTCGAATACATTTGCTTAAAATTGGGTGAACGTCGAACTCACACTTTTCTGTCTTGCTTTCGACGGTTTCGCACATTACGTTGCTGACCTACTGTAGTTCATAATTCAACTGTTTCATCGCAGATCGTTTATTTGTGCGGTAATAGATATGCAAGACGTCAACTGGTGCTATGTAGAATTTATTTTCAAAATGGCGAAGAAGCGTGCAGACAGCTTTTTTCAAGAAACTTGAAATTTTAGAAAATTACCAAGCACTGCCAACATGCAAACAATGTGCTGCCGCGGAACAACACAACATCTCTCGTGTCTGCCTACGAAATATCTTGTTCAACGAAATAGCTCTTCGAAGTGAAGCATTATTGTTATTGTTAGAGGGGGGGGGGCAGCAAAGGCAACGCCATGGCAAGGACCAGGAAGTGGAAGAAGGGTTTAGCAACTTTTAGCAATTGTACAGTCGACCATGCTCATTTATGTCCATGAGAGTGGCAAAAATTTGTCCCCGGTTTAATAGGTCCACTCGCATAACAAGCCCACAATCCTCCGGACTAGGGCTGCGCTACTTTCAAAAAGGTTCCACCATCCATTACCCTATATATCTGATAAGGCTCGTTTTATCAAGCGTCCCGTTTTTCAGACAGAAAAATATGGTATGCCTAACCATATAAATCAAAGTTTTATCCATGTTTTTATCCATTTTCAGTAGACACGCTTGTCAGTCTCTGCACTGGCGCCAAACGGGCCAACCACTAACCAGCTCAGTCCCAAAGCAGCTCTGAGGGAAAAGAGTTCAGCGACAAAACAGCTTGGAGCTCAACATAATGAAAATACCATATTTTCATGTCTCAAACTAATTTATCTCTGTGTCATGTAGAAAGACCTTACGATTTTGATCATCGAGCAGAATAAGAAAAATTCGAACAAAATACGATTTTGATCTCTCGATTCGAACCACGTCTCTTCCGAGTAGAGAGCTCGCACCCACGTTGATACGGCCATATCCCNAGAATATCCCACTAAAGACTGGCGAGGCAAGTCCTGCTGACTAAACCCACGTGACAGCAGTCCAGAGGTCGTCCAAGGACCATGAGGAATAACTACATCATGGACCTTGCTTGGCACCGTCTTGGTGTAGAGCCAGCACAATTATCCGACATTGTTGATGACCGTGAGGTATTCTGAGTCCAGCGAGGGCTGCTGCCCCCTCAACCTTCCCTAAAGAAAAAGCAGGCATGAAAATGAATGATGAAACCGGATTACTGTCGGAATTTCTGCATTTTTCGACCGTTTTTGTGTCTGCAGTATGCGTATCTCCGAAACTTTTTTGGACGGGAATTATGCTTGCTTTTGAAAACAACATATTTTTTAGAAATACAACAAGTTGCTCAGGCATTGGTGAGAAGAATTTTTGACCAATTTGGCCTGTGTTACCAACAGTGTTAGTGTTACGTCTGGATCTGAGCATGGTAGTAAACAAAGGTTCGTTTTGTTGCAGGTTAGCTAGCGAAGATTAGCTTGTGGTAAACCATATACCATACAATAGCTGGGTTGGGTATTGATCGAGAAAGCAGGTTATCTTCATTATATATTCATTTTAGTCCATATGGAATACCACGAGTGGTCAGAAAAAGTGCCCATCGTCGATTGCCCTGGTCGCTTCACTGATCCCGAACTGGGAAAGATTTGAACCACGAACGACGAAATGAATGCGAACTTTCACCGCGCTTTCCTACTCGACCAAAGGAACGCTGCAATGGCTTCTGCGCCACAACGTGATGTTACGATTAGACCCTGTCTTTCTTGTTTGTGCGACTTCTGCCATGGGACGGGCTGCTCTTGTACATGACCGTTACACTTCATTGTTGACAAGTCAATGGGGGAACTGCACCTGCATGTGAACCTTCTCCTTCACCTACTCACCAACGCTGATCACCAGAATAGTTTGTTCAAGACTGTGCAATACTCTGAACACGACTTTTTGCGCGAAATCGAAACCAGTCAACCACGTTCTGTGGCGCGTTCTTGAATCACTGTACCACCAAACTGGTTAAGAAAGCCATTCATCAAAAATGGCAAAATTAAAACCTGGCAAAAACTTTCAATTGTTTACAAAAAGCAAAATTATTTGCCTGTGTCAGTGAAACATGAAGAAAACAAAGGTCAACCTCTTTGAAGTGATACAACACAAACTGTTTGTTTTTATTCAAAATAATAGAGAGCAATAAACACAAATGTCATAGAAATTAACAATGAATAAAAATATCCAGTTTTTCTTGATTTTATTTCATGACGTTCATTCCTCCGCAGTGATGGATGTGACATCGAAAGCAAAGTTTTTTCACTCCTGAAAAAATAGTTTCTCATTAAATAAATTGAATAATTTAACAAAGAAGCTAAAAGAAAAGCAATAAGTGTAAAACTAAATTTTGCTTTTTCGTTTTCTTTCAACTTGTTTATGTTTCAAGCAAGAATTGATTTTTAAGTTAAGTGTTAGAGAATGCTTTCAAGGTGATTGATATTTGGAACTAATACCGATTCGAATGACCCAAACACAAAATTTGCAATGAAGTAAAATTTAGCAAGATTTGTTCATTAAGGTCAAGACAAGCATTGCTAATGCTAAAATTAAATGCATAAAAGCTACTCAACTCCAAAATATGAAAACTTGTTCGAAACCTTATCACAACAATCTTTAAAATTCTGAAAAACTTCCTTAATTTTTCCGATACCACAAATTCTTATTCACTTTTGCAATTTGACAGTTATAGTTACCACACTCGTGGTTTGTATTGTGTCGGACTATTGCATTTCGTGTTTGCGGTTTTATAAACAGGGAATGTATTATCAATGCTTAGCATGATTTCAACCTTTAACGATTTTTGTTTGCTAATTTTATAGATATTTTTAAAATGTTCATCGGTTCGTTTTTAGATATTTGTAAATGCATTTGAAATGTTGTTTCAAGAAACGTTGCATGATTCTCGAAACGGAGAAATAGAGTATATTCAGCAACATTCATAAGCGGATCCTTGAAACTTTTCATGAATAATTGAGGCGGTATTAGCAAATGTTTCAATTACAATAGCAAATGCTTACTGGGCTAAAAATTCCTTTATCATTTGTTGAAATAAACAAAATATTTGGTTTGTGTTTGTTTTTAAACCTTTGTTAACACGATATGTACTCACGCCGCTTAAAACTTGTGCAAGGTCTTCCACAAAAGACGTTCCAGCAGAGTCTGGAACCCCTCGTTTCTCGTTTAGATCGTATTTTTTCAACTTGGTTCATTGCGACGGCATCCATGACCTTTAATAATAAGAAATATTTTCCTGAAAAACTAGAGTAGTAACCATCAAGAGGTTCTGAAGATTGTTGCTTGTAAAGTATTAGTTTTTAATTTATTTCCGCATAAGGCAGGCGGTTTAACGATATGAAATTGGCGAAGTGTGTTTAATTAATCATCAAAAATATAGTTGTCTCTTTGATTGGAAAAATATATATAGCAGGGGGCCACTTGCAAAGTTTTACTTTGAGAGAAAACATTTCCGCAAGTTTGTTTAGCATTGAAACCTCTGTATATGTACACTTTTTATTATTATTTGTAATTTCCGTACGGTATTGCCTTTGCTACACTACACGAAACTATTTTATGCTGCTGCAATCCCATTTGAAAGAACATTTAAAATACTTGCCATTGAATTAAGGGGTTGAATAAAAACAATTTTGCATTGAAAAATATATTTGAAGTTTGAATAAGTTAATTTTTATGGATATTCTTATTGTTATTACAAATGCTAGAAGGTTGCTGGAAGGTTAACTTGTTAACTTGAAAAGTATGAATATCCCTTCAGTTCACCTCGTCATACGCTATTTTTATTCTCCATTCGAAGTGTCAGGGTTGGTCTGCGGCGCCCATCTCCGCTTGCTTACGCCGAGGGCCAGGCGACTGTTTTCGCAGTGAATGCTGCATTGATGACGTGTCAATGACAGCGCTGCGCGTGAACCGTGCGTTGCACCCCCATTGATGCCGAACACGAGGCTGAACAAGTCGCAAGTACCGTTTCCCAAGTTTTCGCAGAGACCCGACTTGTGAACTAACCCAGCCTAACAGGTTTCGTATTTCACACTCAACAAAGCGCACAGCAAGTGCAAACACCAATTTTTGCTTTTCGTTTTATCATTCCAAAAATACAAATGCAAGTCACACTATTTTCAGTGGCGCGATCTTGTCACAGACATTTTTTTCCTGCATCTGATTCAAGCATAACCAACAAAAGTTACGAAGTTCGCTGAGGACCTGTTGGTTAATTCGAGATAAGCAATAACCTACGCACCCATACGTCGAATTCACTTGATAGTTTTGAATGTAACTAGCGCAAAGAAACACTTACTTACAACAGATACAGTATTTAGATGAGAACAAACAAAGATAAATGATACGAATAACCAGGTACACCAAGAAACTCGTTTCCAAATGGACTCTGTTAGGTCATATTAAGTGTACTTTATTTTGGGATACTGCGCATATTTATGTCAAACAAGCTTGTGATGAAAACGTTTCTTGTGCATAACATAGGTCTTGGAAAAAACGGTTGTTACAGATATTCGAGATTTCTCTAAATTATACATCCAACCTTAATGAATCATTTACGCCAAACTTTGAAACGAACATATCCATCTTTGTAAAAAAGCATCGACTGAAGAAATGATAGGAAGAGGCGAAAGTCGATGTAAACGTCAGTCAGTGAATGGAACACAAGATACAAATTTATCCAAATCAAGCCAACATGCAGCTGGTTTCAAGCGACATTTAGTTTCACACCTGAGAACTTGAAGACGGTCTTTTCGTTTCAATTCGCTCTGATTCTAATTTTGGTAAAATGCTCATCAATGAACTGTCTGACATATCAGCTCTGACGTTGAATTCTGCAAAAACAAAAAATATGTGATTCAACTATTTTCTGCAAAGTCTTGAATTCCTAGTGGTTGTCAAGAAACATTTGATATTTGCAAATTTCTCGGATCTTAATTTCTTGGTCGCTCAAACAACTTTGCGGACTATCCCACTCACTACACGCTTCGCAAACTTGTTTTCCAAGTCAATGTAGTCTAAGGCAAAATCTTTGTGTTTATTCCTAGTAGATGCAACTCGAATGTGCATTGCGGAAAAAAGTTTATTTGCAGAAGTAATTTTTCGAATACGAACAACATCGAACCCATTACCTTCAGAAATGTCCGCATTTTCAGCTTTGCTTGCACCAACAAATAAGACAAACATCAGAAAACAAGCAACTTTGGTTGAGGCCATACTTTCAATCTTTAAATTTCTTTGACGAGAACGTTGAAACTTGCTATTCTCAAACAAATATGAGGTTGCATGTTGGAAACCAATGCATTTATAGTTTGAGTCACGCATCACTGAGCGTTAATATCGTATAGCAAGTTCCTCAAAATTGGTTTCAAAAAATCCCAAGTTCTATGCTCCACCCCATTCGGTGAAGCACCTAGATGCAAAAATTCCTGATTTTTAAAAACAGTCGCTTTGCAATCGCGAACGTCACAAACGGAACATTTTGATCATCCGGTTGTTACGTATAAGTGTTTGTTGCAGACAAGAGTAAAACGGACACGTTGTTATTGCGACATTATTGTATATATGCAAATATTGCATTTCGCGTACACAGGTCTGAAAGGGCTCGGAGTTCTACCCCAGTATTATTCAGAACGAAATCGCGCAAATTCCAAGCAACTCAAATTCAAACATTCTGTTTTTGTCAAATGATATTTAAAAAAAGCTTTCTTTTATGTTCATTATTGATAGTTGACAATGTTTGTGAATGAAGCCGCTTTATCTAAAATTCTAATGAACAAAAGTTGGAACTGCTCTGTTTGGAGTAAAAGTTTGCAAGACTGAAACAAAAATATGTTACGCTGTAGTACATGGCAGCTGTCGAATCATCCCAGTTGCATGACTTTCAAAATGATGGGTGTTGTTAGGAAGTTGTCCTGACGTTCTTCATAATTGAAAGCGTCACATTCCACATGTGCTGCAAAGCGTAGAAGGAGGTTCCCACCCATGCGTGGCTCGGACTATACGAGAAGAAATGTTTGCGTCGCATCAATGCGTCCATGAAATGCAAGAAAGTACGTTTATGTCTTGCATGTCGTATGTCTTGGCCCGAATGAATAGGTGAATTTCCACTTTTCTTGTAGCTAAATGCAACTTATTATCGTCATTATCCTTCTGAAACCTACACACTTTCCGAATTTGTCTCTTTGGGATTCTTACTTCAATTACATCATTTACAAAAAATAGTTGCGTTGTGTGTTACCGTCTGATAGTTGCGTTGTGTTACGTTATGTGTTTCCTCTTTTTGCCATTTGCAAAAAGAGTCATCAACCTCGGAATAAATCTTGAAGAATCATTCTCTTATCTCTCTTCATTCAGTCTTATAAATATTGACAGATAGACGATTACTGAAAATTATTCCTATCAAAATTTCGACGAAAGAGGACTTGTGGGACCTTCCCCTATCTGTGCAAACTTGTTTTTCACAATATAGTAACCGCAAATTGTTAATAAGGATTATTAAGCGACTGATCACAAGCAAAATTTTTTTCATGTTTGTAACATTCTTGGCGAGTAAAACTAATACTGTGTTTACTATTTACAATTTTTCTCATGATTTTGCATAAGTTGGTTCATTGATAAATTTTTCGACAAATTTATCGCAATATATAGTTTGTTCAATGCTGAAACGAAAGGAACTATTTCTGTCAAACACCATCCTTAATTGCTGTTCCATTCCGTATTTCTAATATAGAAAACTGAATCAAATAGAGATTCTATTTTGATACGGTAGTAGGACTGACGATGCGTAGCGTTGCCTGAAATCGATTTCCTTTGAAATATTTGCTGATAGATTCAAACTCTCAACCTGCGTGGAGACCAGTTACTTGAACATAGAGAGTGCAAGTTTGAATCATCGCGATAGGGTTAAAGCAGAGCCCAGTCAGCTGATTACCCGAAACGTTACAGCAAGCGAAAAGGTTTTAATACCATTCTATAGTTGTCGCAAACTTTGATGCAAATTACATCGCTTTTCATAATGTTATGATTAATTTCTCCCAATCTGATTGCATCGTTGTCTGACCATTTTCCATAAACACAAATGAAGCTGACAGAAGAGCTTTGCCTGCGTTTTGTGAAGCCTTGCTTTATTTCCATCAATTCATTTCCAGGTTCAATCATATTTCTACCAAACACCGAATTTCAATGCAAAGTGCGGTGTATTAACGGTAACGAAGACAGATATCCATTATCCCGTTCTGATCGTACAATAACAGACTGTGGGACTCTCAAAACGCCACTTCCAGCATACCGAATATAAACTACACCTTTCACTTCATTGTCGTTTCGTAAATATTATGCCATCATAAAAATCATCCATGAAAATTTGATTCCACATTGCAAATCGTAAATGTATTCAAAAACATTGGATTGAAACGACATTGGATTCACATGTTTTGAATGAAACATCATTCATAAAATTAAAACGTTATTGGCTTCAGACATTAAAACACAGTGGTGTTCACATTTATTTAAAATTGAAGTAATTGCTTTATATAAAATATCAGACATTTTTCCTAAATGATACCGAGAACGTACTTACTGCACAGTGCCATCAAAACCCAACATTTTTCTTTACCAATATCAGCAGAAGAAAGAAATACAACGGAAAAGTTTTTCTCTGTGCCCTGCGTTCAGAAACGATGATTGATGGTCTTTTATTAGTAATAAATTTTTGTTTCAAGCTTCGGCGCGTTTTCTTTATGATTCAGACCTTTCAATGAAAATAAATTGTGTTTGTTCGATCCGTAATTACTACACCACATATCATCCAACTTGAGCATACTGCTTAACTTACATTGTGACAATGCAACATCGCCATTCAAAGAAAACAAAAGGTGAATTACAGAAAACAGTGCTATTATGTCGTTTGAATTTCAATTGAAGTAAGACACAGCTTCGCGTCAAAAGTTACGGATGTGTTCATGCCGAAAAAATCAGAAAAGTTTATTCAGAGTAAATCTATAATAAAGGGGCAGTTTTTCTGAAACTTCCAAGTGAGCAAAACAAAAGATATATCAGAACATTTGTCGCAGACGTAAAATATATTTTTGAAGAGTATGTCCGCATTTTTCAATCACACACTATATTTGCATGTATACAATAATTTCACATCCAGTTGTCGGTGTTACTCTTGCCTGCAACAAACACTTATACGTAAAAACCGGATGATCAAAATGTTCCGTTTTTGACGTTCGCGATTGCAAAGCGACTGTATTCAAAAATCAGGAATTTTCGCATCGAGGTGCTTCACCGAATGGGGTGGAGCATAGAACTTGGAATTTCTTGAAATAACTTTGAGGAACTTGCTATACGATTTTAACGCTCGCTGATGCGTGACTCAAACTATAAATGCATTGGTTTCCAACATGCAATCTCATATTTGTTTGAGAATAGTTAGGTTCAACGTTCTCAGCCAGTCATAAAAAGTTAAGTCAAAGAAAATTAAAGATTGAAAGTATGGCCTCATCCAAAGTTGCTTGTTTTCTGATGTTTGTCTTATTTGTTGGTGCAAGCAAAGCTGAAAATGCGGACATTTCTGAAGGTAATGTGTTCATTATTGTTTATGTTCGAAAGATGAGTTCTGTAAATAAGCTTTGTTTTGCACAACGTACCTTATGATTGCATAATTGCATCTATTTTACGACCTAACTCAAAGCCTTTACAGTATACGCTATTGGTTTGAAAACTACTTTGAGAAGTGTTACATCGATGGACATTCCTTGTGTAGTGAACAAAAGTATTCGCAAAGTTGTGCGAACGAAGAAGAAAAGTTTTTTGTTGTGTAACTACCGAAAGCACACTTTACGAATGACTTCTTTAAGATTCGGTAAATTTGCAAAAGACTTGTGTTGTATGTGACAACCGCTTGCAACTCAAGACTCTGCAGAAAATAGTTGAATCACAGATTTTTTGTCTTTTGCAGAACTCAACATCAGAGCTGACCCGTCAGAAAGTTCATTGATGAGCTTCTTACCAAAATTAGAATCGGAGCGAATGGAAACGACAAGACCGTCTTACACTTCTCAGGTGTGAATTTTTTTAACGTTTGGTGTACTGTAAATAATAATTAAGATTGAATATTTATTTCAAAGTTTTCTTCAAAGACTTGCAAATATGCTCTTTACCAAGATTCATGATATTTACAAGAAACGTTTTAATCACTGACTCGTTTAACAGAAACGTGCGAAAGGTTGACAAGTTGGGTCATCGCGCAGACTTGCAAAAAGGTAGCCTACTTGCGGCTTGTTCAGCCTCGTGCTCGGCGTTAATGGGGGTGCAAGACACGATTTACGCGCAGCGTTGTCAGTGACATGCCATTAATCCAGCATCCAAAACAGAAGTAGCGGCGTGCGTGACCCAGAACGCAACCAAGCGTGGATGGGCGCTGTTGACCACTCGTGACTCTTCGAAAGGAGTATAAAAAGCGAGTAAAACCAAACTCAGAGGAGGTTTCACTTTTCATGTTGAACTCCACGCAATTGTAACAATTCTGAGAACATCCATAAAAATTAACTTATTCAACGACGTTGTTTCAAGTTTCAGATGCATTTTTGAATTCAAAATTGTGTTCATTATACCACGTGTTAATTTATAGGTAAATATTCGAAAGTTCCTTAAATTGGGTTGCGGTAGTATGTAACAATTTTGTGTAGAATAGTATAGAGCTGTGACATAAATTAAATAACAAATAAGAATAAAAATAGGTATTGATATACAGAGTTTCATCCCTAAACACACTTCTGAAATGTTTTCTCCCAAAGTAAGACACAGTCAATAGTCCTTTATTCTAGACATTTTCCGAATTGAACAGTTTGCAACTACATTTTGAATTAAAAGCTCCTAAAAAACAACTAAATTTGTCAGATATTAATTAAACACACTTCGCCAATTTCATATCGTTAAGTCACTTTGTTTATGCAAAAATCAACTGAAAACTAACTTCAGATCACTACTATAGATTTCAGAAAAATATTTCTTATTATTAAAGGACATGGACAACGTCTCAACGGATCATGGTGACAAAACACGTTCAAAACGAGAATCGAGAGGTTCCAGACTCTGCTGGAACTTTTTTTGTGGAAGACGTTGCACAATTTTTAATCGACGTGAGTACAGATCGTGTTAAAGGTTTAATCAAAAATCAGACACAAACCAAAGATTTTGTTTCGCTTAAGAAATGTACAAATCATAGTTACCTCAGTATGCATTTGACATTGCCACCTAAAGCATTTGCTAATCTCACCAGTGTCATTCAGGAAAAATATCAAGAATACAACTTTGAATGTTGCTGACAACACTCAAATACGTATTTCTCCGTTTCGAGAATCATGAAACTTTCCTTGAAACAAGATTTCAAATGCATTTACAATAATACAAAAAAGTACACGGAGACTTCCAAGAATCGATACATTTACGAAAAGGAAAGAGCAAATCGTGAAAATCATTTGATTAATTGATGAAAGAACCCTTGTGTATGAAACCGCAAACATGAAATACAATTGACCGATAGACTGCAAACCACGTGTGGGAAAACTGTAACTTTCAAACTACAGAAAATTAAACAACGATTTGCGGTATTGAAGCAATAAGGAATTTTTCAGTTGATGGGCCTTCGAACAAGTTCTGAATCATTTACGTGGAGTGACTTCGTTGCATCTAGTGCTACTAGCGCTTGACCTTGATGCACAAATGGTGCTAAATTTTACTTCATTGCAAGCTTTTCGTTTGGTTCATTCAAATCGGTATTAGTTCCAAATATCATTCACATTGAAAGCATTTTTTTAAAACTAACTTAAAAATCATTTTTGCTTGAAAGGGAAACAAGTTCGAGGAAATGCCAAAACAAAAATTTAGTTTTACATTTATTAATTAATTATTCAATTTATTTAATGAGACAACGTTTTTCAGGAGTGAGAAGATTTTGCTTTCGATGTCACATCCATCACTGCTGAGGAATGAACGTCATGATGTAAAGTCGACAAAAACTAGATATTTTTATTCATTGTTAAGTTATTTGACGTTTGTACGTGTTGTTTTTTATCATTTTCAGTAAAAACAAACAGTTTGTGTGGTTTCACTTCGAAAAGGTTGATGTTTGTTTGCTTCATGTTTCACTGACACAAGCAGAATAAATTTTGCTTTATGATAACAATTGAAACTATTGCCAGGTTTACGTTTTGCCATTTTTGATGAATGGCTTTCTTAACCAGCTAAGAGGTACAGTGTTTCAAGAACGCGCCATAGAACATGATTGACTGGTTTCGATTTCGAGGAAAAAGTCTTGTTCGGGACACACCACAGTCTTGAAAACTGTATTCTGGTGATCTGCATTCATGAGTGGGTGAAGGACAAGTTCCACGTGAATATGCAGTGCTGCCATTGACTTGTCAACAATGCAAATAACCAAATAGCCCCATTCCGTGTAGCTTCTGCGATGCGCATCCAACTTTGAAAACAAAAAGAAATGAATGAAGATTGAAAAATCACTATTTGTCTGGCAACTAAATTAATGAATTACTATCTTTTTATGATAATCTTCGCGAAAGCTGTCAGGTGAAAAACAAGTAAAGTGATATTATGAAATTGGTAATTAAGTTAAAGCAGCGTCATTTCCAGGTTTTAGTTCTTGCGATATCTCCGAATACACTTTTAAGTGGATATTTCAGTTTTATGAGTAAATTTGAATAAATTCATGAATACATGAGATTATAGCGATGCGATGTACCTAAACATTTTTACTTTGAGGCGAAAGTATTTTGGTTTCGCAAATCTCACATTTCGCAGAAAACGCATCAAAGTTGTTGAGATCACTGACGTCACAAACCCGTGGTTTTGACGTAAATAGTTCAAAAACGCTTATATCGGTCAATCGTCATAGTCATATGACAATTGTTGTACAGAATAATCGTAACTGAACCATCTGAAAGTGTTGGTCGCGACATAAACAAGTGATGCACAATGTACAGTAAATTAGATGATGGCTGCTTTCAACACGCACCTGTGGCTGTTGCATGTGGCTGTTCACATAACCCGTTTACTTCAACGTATTTTATATTGATCCTAATCATATCTGGATGCTGGCAAAACGCTTATGACAACTTTCGATTATTTACCATTTTCGCATGATGGTTTTGATTAGTAAGTTGCCCTTTTTTCTCTAGTTATGAACTTTTGGTACAACATTAATATTAACGACTCTGTGTGAGGAAATCAACATTTTTCATTAGTTCATAATTGCATGACAAAGAACAGCATTAGCAAATATTCCTCGAAGAAAGATGAAATTTTTTCTAATATGAACATTTGTAGAAGATGCACTGCCCTTTTTACTTCCTGTAATGTCTGAGTTCACTGAAGTCACGTGACCGCCGAGTTGATCAAGCGTAACGGGATGGTTGAGAAATTTTTATAAACATCCCTTTAAAAAATCCACCATAAAGGAATACGAAACAGAAACACTGTAATAGCAGTTAACAACATTTAATCCCTACCATCTAGCGTTTCGGTTTTAGTTCAATAAGCTTCTATGAACTCATGAAAAGTGCAAAATGTATTTTTTCGGAAAACTCAAGCAAGTTGTTCCTTTCAATAAACTCCATCGATTGGCATGACATTGAGCAAACTCTAAAAGTTTGTAATGCCATTTAAACGAACAGCAATTTCAGTCATATAGGAACAAATCTTCAAGAAAATTTTGTGACATCTCGACTGCAACTTTTGCTTCTGCAGGTTCTATATCAAACAACTATCACTTATTCCACATTTTGTTTATCAAATATGAAAATGAAATATGTCCACTTAATTCAGAGGGGAAAGGGAGCCTGTGAAATGGGCAATCGATAGGTTTCAAATGAAAAATACTTTTGTCCATATCAGAAATGGGGAGACTATATGACTATAAATGAGATGCAAAAAGTATTTTGAGTTGATAATATTGTTTGAACAAGCTCAAAAGAAAACATGAAAGAGCTTAGCGAAACGTAGTGTCCCATACCTCGTTCAAAGTTTTAAACACAGCCAAACGGTGTTATGACGACTGAGAAATGTGAATATCTTTGAACTGGTGGCGTCTCGTTGCGCAACAATCATCACCACTCGACAAAAAATGTTTGATACATTTCGTGAGTATGCCAAAGATACCTGCGCTTGTTTTGGCAGCATTGATAAAGGTTAGGACCTGGAGACACGAGAAAACCTTTGGGGAGAATCTTCCAAACAGGATTGTCAACATGCACTTGATCGGTTTTCTGCTGCCTGCGATCAAGCTGGAATGGAAGTTAGCACCGAAACCACCGAGGTGTTATGTCTCTCCACAAAACCAAGTCGGTGTATTCTGCAAGTTAGGAGCAATGCTATTTGAGTAACTTGAAGTGGTATTCACGAGTGACAGAGTGCAGAGCAGAAAATTTATATTTATACACAGCAAAACAAAGAGACTGGATGACAGAAAAAATAGATTGATACGCGGAATAGTTAGAGTAAACGCAGTATTGTGCAAGCTTCATCGTCCCGTGGTCACAATGAGGTAGCAATTGAACACCGATTTCCGTCTTTGCACCAATCCTCACATATGGTCATAAATCGTGGGCAATTGCTGAACGAGTTCTATATCAACAACAATATGGCAGACATCGTCTTCTTGAGTGTGAGCGGCGGTTCAAACAAAATCCACAAGGTCCTCAAGCCATTTAGTGTTGTTGATTTTAGGAGACCGCAGGTCTTCCAGGCAGTTGGGAGGGCGGAGAATGTTACAGTCGATTATTATATGATTGGCCGACTGCTCCTCAGTGCCACAGATGCATTTAGGTGTTTCTAACGTGCCCCAGCGCTACAAGTATGTACCAAAGCTGCCGACGCCAGTTCTTAACGTATTTAGTGCTAGCAACAGACTCCGGGCAAGCTCTGAGCCAGGCGGGAGGCAAGCGGCAGGGGTAACGAAAAACTGGGCCGGTGGTCTGGCACTTTCCCATGACTTTCTCCATGACTCACTGTAGGAGATTGAAGCTAGAGTTCACCAGCGCTGCAGCATGGCGGTGGAAGGGGCGTCGTGAATGCAGGCGCTGTGTGCCAAGGAGCTGTACACTATGGACAAGTGTATGAAGGGGGTGGTTGGTATTCAGCTGTTCCTGGAGCACCAGTTTGAAAGTGGAGCGTTCCTTACGCAGGTGGGCCGGTGGAATGCCTGAAAGTACTGGTAAAAGCTCCTTACGGGTCGGTTTCAGGCACCCAGAGATGATGCGCAACGTATCGTTTAACGCAACATCTAGCTTCTTAGTGTGGATGCTGCGGCAACAGCTGGGGGGGCGTATTCTGCAGCACTGTAGACCAGGTCCAGCGCTGAAGTTCGCAGAGCAGAGGCGTGGGCACCCCGTGTGGAGCCAGTCAGACGATGCAAGAGGCAATTACGAGCTCTGACTTTGCCACAGAGGGTTTCCAAGTGTTGCCTGAAGGTGAGTTGCCGATCAACAGTGACTCCAAGGTAAGTTGGATTTTGGGTGTACTGTAGGGGATAGTGGTACCATCCACGGTGACCGCAAGCTTACGGCTGGATTCCCAATTGTTCAGGTGGAACGCAGTGCATGTAGTTTTGGCCGTGTTCAGCCTGAGCCTCTGTGCAGGTAGCAAATCAGCAATTTTTGCATGTCCAAAGAAAGGACTTCTTCCACCTCATTCCAACACTCACGGGAAAACAGGTGGGTCAGGTCATCGGCATAGCCATACTGGGTGGACACGGTGACGGAGATGTCACTGATATAGATGTTAAAAAACATAGGTACGAGCGTTGACCCTTGGGGCACTTCGTTCTTCGGACGCCGGAAGCAGCTGCATTGCCCTTTGCTAGTTTTAAGGATGAAGCTGCGGTTTGAAACAACGTTGATGATGAAGCGGGCCAGGTGTCCATCAGGGATGGTCTGCAGTAGCTTCAGTGTCACGCCCTGATCCCAGACAGTCGTAGGCCGCAGTAAGATCCACGAAAAGTAGACCCGACTTATGTCTTCCCTCATAGCTCTCGTCATCATCGCTAGTCAGTTGGACAACCTGTTGGACAGTAGAGCGACCGCTTCGAAAGCCACGTTGTTGTGTCGGCAGCTGGNGGTCAACAACAGGCTCAAGTCNAAACAGAAGGAGGCAGGAGGCATTAAAGCAACTTGTNCGGGACACAGAGAAGCGCAGTTGGCCGGTAGCTCCTGGGATCATCCGTTGGCTTGTTTGGCTTTGCGGCAGCTATGACAGTCACTTTTCGCCAGATCGTCGGGCAGCGACACGATTGAGACAACTGGAGTAGAACTCACGCAGCCACGACAGGCAATTGCACCCAATGAACTCTGGTGGGATGTTATCCGGCCCTTGAGCTTTCCTGCACTTGAGCAGTTTGACGGCATGTGCCAGTTCCTCGGATGTGAAAGGTGATGTGAGGTGGCCATCAACCCTCGGGGAATTCCACAGAGCACTCCACTGCCGCTTCACAGCAAGAGAGTGAGTCTTGCTTGCGCCAGCGTAGCGGCCGTTGACTAGGAGCTGATGAGCGATGGAGTGGGCAGTGACAAGGCACCTTGAACGTGCGCTGCGCCCCGTAAGGCGGTCAAAGGTTTTCCATAGTTTTCTACTTCAGTGGGTGAAGTCAATTCCTTCTACCGACTCGATCCATCTCTCTCGACGTTTTCTATCAAGGCAGGATGTGAGCTCCTCCGCCTTGCAGTCGGCATCTACACGACTCTCAGCAAGCAGGAATGGATTGTAGCGCACGTCGCACTCACTGCCCCAAGTGGGAATGTACTGTTGACGGCATCCACGACGGATAGACTTCTGTGCGGAAGAGTGTAGCAGTTGGCAGAAGGCGAAGTACGCTGTGTCCAGGTTGGAGGAGGGGTCAGGAAGGGAGTCAGCTCTTGACTCGGTCAAGTTGGCAAACTGAACCCAACACACTTTTCGGGAATTCCACCTCAACACTGGTTAAGCGGTAAAGGGCTCGATAGTGTTTGTCGGTTGTATTAACGATGGTCTTTGCTGGGACTTTGGAAAAGAATCCAGGATGGTGCGATGTGGTAACGGCCCGGCCAGGTGTACATACGAAAAGTCAGGATTTGTGCCGGTGATCCATCTACGGGAGTGGAAACTGTCTGGTTGCTTGGGGTCATGCAACAATTTCAAGCCGGAGGTTCAGGCCCAATCTTCAAGTGCCTCTCCAGATGGGTTAGTAGAACAGTAGCTCCCATGTAGTGCTGTGGCAGTTAAAGTCGCCAGCGTGCATACATGGTCGGCTAAAGTAAGGGAGGGCGGTTGTATCCATTTTGGTTAAGGGAGGTTTTTATTCGTTAACAATGGTAATGCATTCTACCTCCATCACTGACCATTCTAGCAAGGAGTTCTCAGGACACACTGCAATTGTGCTCCACCTGGCATGGTGTTTCACAAAGGTTGCAGTGCCGTGCACTTCACTTTCGGTACAGGCGGCGCGAGTGTATCCCGGAATCTTAACCCTAGACCTACCGAGATTTTTTTCTTCAATAATTACCAATGGGGTCAATTGACCCTTACATCGAATATGAGTAGGTTTTTCGGACATAGAACACTCGTTTCACATCTCTTTTATATAAGTGGATTTTGACAGTGCGAACTTTGTCTGTGGTGACGTCACAGTGCGTTCGCTGCTACGTTTTACGCATGTGTAGTGGCAATGCTCTTGTTTGATTTCACTGTCTTGTGGAATTGTGTATGCAAACTGCTCAAACGCTATATTGCGGAAAGGACTGAGTTTGCTAGAAAACTTTGGGAACAAACTTTGTGTGATATGCATTTTATGATGCATATCACACAAGCAAAATCTTCTCAGTTGCCTTTCGATGACGTCACCATGTTCACTCAGCCGTAGTACGACCTTTTCCTGAAATTGGCAAAATTATGGAAATGATATATTTTGGGGACCATGACCAACTGCCCCGCTGACTACGCCTATGGTGTTATGGCAGTTGCATAGAATATTGTGCTAATACTTAACAACGTTTACTAGGTGTTTGCGCCTTTACTAAGTACACATAACTTTAGTATTAGCATTTGCAGAATTCTTGAAAAAGTATAGATAAAACAAAACAACACTTCAATTATTCTTCAAAAAAAAACAATACATTAAACGTAGATTGATGTATCTTATGAACATGTATATCTAGGATTATAATTGTCAACAACATGATGCAATTCCAACCGAAAAACATGTTTCTGACATTCCATTGACTGGCACAATAACCCAAAAGTACGCCTAAAGCATACCGTTGTTTTTGATGTAGGCCTACATTGGGATAATATTTTGTTTTTGCCAAACATACCGCGCCTTACATCAATGGACCTCACAAATTCCTTGGTAATATCTTGGCAGTGAAATTTATACAACTAGAGTAATATCACAAAATATTAGGCGGGTCAAAAGTTGTGTCCCTCTATGTCCAAAAATTGGGCACGACATGTCCACCCGTCTCCTCTTAAACTCGGTGCCTGTATTGCGGAATATTTACTGTCATGCAGTTTGTGAACACCAAAAAGTATGTGAAGACAAAGAGGTTATCATCAAATACATGATGCAAAAATTCAGGATTCTGGATCACCTTGTTCAAGCAACTTTCCAGAAGACACAGTATGCACGTGTACGGAATCTCGCATAGTTGAGCGCTCGACAGTGGCCTTGTAGCTGTTTTTCGCAGTCATCCTGTAGCTGTTTATCTCCAATGCACATTTGGGTTTTTTCGTGATACTGTTTGGCCTAAGGTCTGCTCTAGTTTTTGCTGTGCAGTTATCCGCTACATCTAGGCCTGCAAAAAATGAAAGGTAGAATGCACAATAAGTGCTCACAGCTCTTCAAGTTGAAAGAGACTCCATGTAAGGATTTTGACAGAATTCCTATCTTTTATGTACATTTCTGTTCGTCTAATTCGCCATCGTCGAATTCGTCAAGTTCCTCAATTCGTCACCTCTTTCTATTCCTTAGAAGCGTTTTGTTCGGCTAATATGTCATTTGCAGTTTCGCTTTTGACGTCTAAGCAGCTATAGTACGTGTGGGAATTCAAACACATTAAGGATCTTTATCTCTGAATTGTTGCACTTCACAATTTGTTTATCGAATTTATACACGAGGTGGGAAACGCGACCCGACTCCCCATTGAATGGACGCGGAAGTCTTTACAGGTTTGTTAAAGATTTAAAAGGTGCTAGATTAAATGGAAGAGTCCAGATAGACTAGAGGGATTAATTGTTGTATTCAACCACAGCATTATAAACTTGTATTTTACTGCAAATAAGAGCACTGAGTTACTATTAAAAAGTATACGAGCTTCTAGATAGAGTTTTCATCTGTGTGCATAATTCGTCACTTTGCCTAAATCGTCACTTTTTTCTAATCCCTTGGAGGTGACGAATTAGACAAATTCTACTGTATTTGCAAGTAACAACTAAAAACGAGATGTTGTTATCAAACTGGCAGAAAATCTGTGCTCAGCAGAGAGAAACTGTAAGGCATGTGGAGTCCCCATGTATTGCATCTGAAACGCATTCAGGATGGAGCTGTTGAGGACATGTCACTTCATAAAAGAACCAAATTCCAAATTTGCCAGTCAAACAAAACAAGAATGAGATGTTGCCACTGTTCAAATTTCTGTGTGGAATCTGTTCTGGCCCTGTGTGCAAAAGTTGTTTCAAAATGTAATTGGATAGCTCAACATTCTCAGATTAGGTGTCAATTGACCCGTGTGGTAATTCACCGTTTTTCCATCGTTAAACACTGGTTTTGAAAAATATTTGTTGTCGACATGGTGGTTTGCTCTATACACAAAAATAATAAAAGTCAAAACGTTTGAGGTTCCCAGCTACAAACCTTTTTCTTAAAATATGAAAAGAAAATCGTGAAAGAGTCAATTGACCGTTTGGTGGTCCGAGGGTTGGTGGGATCTATGTTTGTAGTGGGTTTCTTGCAGGCCTATGGCAGTCACTGCGTGGGCCTGCGCGTGGTGAGTAAAGACATTAATCTTCACTTTCGTTAGGGCCTCTAAATTCAGCTGCAGTAGAGTGACGCAGTCATGTTCGACCACCACTGGTGTCTGCCTTGACAATGGCACATGCAGCGGGTTAGCATCACCTGTCCTCGGCTGTGAAGGCTGTTTTTTTGTCGTGGGACGTCATACGAGTAGCCTCTCGGATTGTTGAAATTCGCCTGACTACAACTGTGTCAGTTACCAGGGCTCAACACTAGGAGGTTGTCAACATGAGCCCCAACAATTGGCAAAGATGAGATCTTCAAAACTAATATTTGCGACTTAACGCTTGTGAAATTCACAAAACCTTTGAATTTCGAGTCGTTTCTATGAATAGAGAGATCTCAGCTACGATGTTGCGACCACGTGACCAGAATTTCAGAACGAACGTTGGCGAGTATAGTGATGCTGGCTTCACCACGAAACGCGACCCAGAAGCAAGCAGGGTTGCAGAGTCGGATCCGGAGTCGGAGGTTTTTGGGTGGAGTGGGGTTCCTAACTACACTGGGAGTCGGAGCCGGATTTTTTGTCCGACTCCGACTCCGGATGTCCAATTAGATAATTTTTTACATCACACTCCCAAATTGGGAATTCCTGTTATAATTTATTTTGTTGAAACAGAGATTTCATGCTGTTTACCACTATTTCCATTGATTTTAACATACCAATTTCATTCCCTTTATGTTAAGGAGTCGGAGTCGGAAATTTTGGAAAGGTCGGAGTCGAGAGTAGGTGTCGGATATTTTACCTCCGACTCTGCAACCCTGGAAGCAAGGCTGACCAAATTGCGTAATTACCTCTCCGACCAGGATTACACCCATCTTGATGTGAAGCCACCAGAATTATCAGATGTTTCAGGAAACAGTGAGGTGCTTTGAGACCTGTTTTGAACCACTACCCTCGCGAACCTTTCGATAGGAATAACAACAACATAACAGATGAATAGGAATCTTCTATGTTGATTGTCCAATCGTATCGGTTGTTTTTGTTTTTTTATACGAATTAAAGCCACCACCTCAATTAAAGATACAAAACAGGAGGAAGCCACAGCTGATCTCAATCAATCAATGCAACAAACTGCAGATTAATCCAAGTCTAAATAACATCCACCTGGACTACGACCTTAACTGTTCAAAACGTTGAACAGAATATTTCTTTGCCTGATTCACGTGCGCTGAGTGAGCTAGCGTTGAGAAAGGGCATTGAAATATTGTCAAACTGGGCGATCATTCCCATCACATGAAGGGAGGCAGGAGGGAATGCACAAACAGACTCTCTCTTTAAGTGGACAAAAATATAACATATTCGATACGGCACATTTCATAAGTCAGAGGTTACCTTTTCATGTAGATCTGCAAGTTCGTTATTCTTTGAAAACGGATTGCACTATTCGCATCTTTTCTTGAATGCTGACTATAATTTTGGCATTATTTGTTAGCAAACCATTTCTTTTTTTCTTGTTTCAGAATTTTTATGAAAAATGTATTGAGTTGTATTTAGGGGTTAAAAAACAATAACGTGTTGTTACTGAATTATGCTGTTAATGTACATAACTTTAATGCTTGCAACAGAGTATCTATGTCTGTTCTATCTCAAGTACAGCAGAGGTCATTCTAAAAATAAAGAAGCATCAATATTCACTCGTAAATTCATTTTCTATTTTTGGATTCATATTTGGAAAACTGTGAAAAGATACGTTACAGATGTAACAATTTGGTAATGTACAAAGATGCTAACTACCCATAGGTATTTTTATTTGAAGATTTGCATCTCACTTTAATGAAAATTTTCTCTCGGTTTGTCAAACTGGAGTATGCGTCTTTGGTTTTCGACTAGAAGAAAACTTCTGATATTCCATAAAATGCGGTGCCAGAACTGAATTAAAACACCTTTAATTTTCCTTGGTTCTCTAAAAATCAGGTATGTTGTTAACTTCCTGAAAAATACTCCAACAGAGTATTGACCCCATGAACACATTACAAGCTTCGTTTCGCCATTTGTTTGAAATCAACCTACCAGTTGTGGTGGGGCGTGCTCAACAAACGGTACCACTTAGCGTTATCGTTTACAAAAAGAATATCGCTTTGTTTGGAGGAAAGCCTTAATATTATTCTTGTGATGGTACTATTAATGTGCTTTTGATATAAATTTAGTAGATGTTCGGAAACCTTTAATGCAATGGTGCGCCACTGTCCTTACAGAACTTTGCATAATCATAACTCGCAGCCGACTGAGCTAGTGAACTCTTCAAACCCTCTAAAGATGCGGGAGGTTTTGTAGTTTAGATTTTAAAAAATTGGCAAGTTTTTGATTTTGCGGTTTTTTTGGGTGACGTTATAGTGGATGTATATTTACGCATTTTTGGTCGAGGTCATTAGGCCCTGAGCCCCAACCGCAAGGAGAACTTTTTTTCTTTCAAAAAACAATAAGCTAAAATCTGCGTCTGTAGAGCCTACGATTGGCCTTTTGGCTTTTGTAGTTCGAAAGTTATGGCTAAGTAATTCACTTGAGAATTAATTAAATAATTTGCGTTTTTTTGGCATAGTTTTTCAACCAGAAATGCTAGAAAATAATCAAACCCTTCAAAGAGTCGTATTATAGCCTAGTTTCTGCTAAAAACTTGAGTCAAAAAATTGGTTCTTGGCGTTATCGCCCAGGGCCCAATTGCGTCATCCTAAAATGTGTAAACTTGCTCCCATTATGACGTCATCGACAAAAACAAAATTCCAAAACTTTCCAATTTTAAAACAATCAAAACTACAAGACTTTCCACATCTTCAGAAGGTTTGAACAGCTCTCTGACGCAACCTGCTACCGAGTTATGGCTGATCAAAGACTTGGCCCATATGGCAAACGATACCTTTTGCGGGACTTTAATAGGTGTAAGTAAACAGTTCACGCTCGGATTTGTCATTGACTCGCCATCAAAGCCGCATTCACTGCGAAAACAGCCGCGTGACCAGTTGTACTGAGTCAAAGAAAATCAAGCAATGAACGGGATGTTTTAAATACATTTGCCTGTTTGCTGATGGTTGTCTTATTTGCTGGTTGAAGCAAAGCTGATGTTGCTGATGGTTATGACGGTAATGATTACTAATATTTGAGGTTCTAGAATTTAGCGCTGATAACAATCTTCATTTTTCAATGTGCTTAAAGTAAAATCAAGTATGAACGAAAGGTGATAAATTTTTATACTGAGGCAGTGCAACAACTTTGATAAGTAAGACATCAGTGCATGTTCTCTGTCAAATGACCTGGCAAATTTATATACTTAACTAACTTAGATAGAAATTTGATTTGAAAAATCGCAAAATACACTCTTTCCTTGAGATTTTGTGAGAGACGGGAAAGTTTGCAATGTGTCAGGTTTACGATCGTGTAGCTTTTCAGACAATTACAAACAGAAAACATATCTTTTTTTTTTCTTCAGATGTGAACGTCAGTGATGAAACATCAGACAGTTTGTGATGAAAACATCAGACAGTTTGTGACGTCAGTGATGAAACATCAGACAGTTCAGACAGTTTGTGACGTCAGTGATGAAACATCAGACAGTTCAGACAGTTTGTGACGTCAGTGATGAAAACATCACACAGTTTGTGACGTCAGTGATGAAACATCAGACTAATCACTATNGGGGTGCCGAATCACTGCGTGGGGTGCAGAAAAGCCCCAACAATGTCACAAGTACTTTCTTCAATACAGTACATTTGCTTCTGAAGGAACTCACGTTAGAACATGGGGGGCGCCAGACTTCCTTCTTACCCCAGGCGCCATCTAACCTCGTTACGCCCCTGGTCCTTGGTCGACATCTGGGTCGCTTTTCCGTGGGTATAGCCTTATGACATTGTTGGGGACTTACCTCGCCGTTGTTACCTCGCCGTTGTTTACTGGGTTATGTCCCTGGTACATTTGGGCGAACCATCATTGCTGCAATCGTTCTATTCGAAGGAGAAGTGGTTCAAAATTCAGGTTTTTTCGAATATCACATCTGAGCACTTTGTCGCGGAGGGTATGCAGGGAACTCATCGTAAAACTTCCTTACTCTACCGATTGTTCCCGAGATAGCATTCTTTCAATCATAGCCCAATGTTCATGACCATAGGCGAGGATCGGAACAAAGAACAATATTTAAAGCCAGATATATTTGAGACGTTTGAAAGCTCCCGTATTGTGACACAGAGCGTGAAAACTCACGCAGAACTGTGTTTCCGTTAAATATTCGTGTATCAAGTTCTTTTTGCTGCTGTCCGTCACTCGTGAATGTCACACCATAGACCTCGGTATGCTGTAGTGTATTGTCGTTGATCGCACGCAGCTGAAAACCGATCAGGTACATGTTGAAGACCTGTTGAGTGGTTGCAAGCAGTACGAAATCATCCGAAAATTGCAAACGTTTGATCCAACAGCTTCCAACAGCGACATCTTCGTCGACTTGACTGTGACTGCCTCTCTCATTCGTGTAGTAGACCATTGGTTCCCAATGGGTAGGTCGTGTCCCCAAAGTGCGTCGCGGAAGAGTGGCTGTGTGGTCGCGAACAAAAACCTCAGTTGTTTGCTGAAAACTCGACATTTTGCAAATGCGCATATCAACATTGTGTGTTGCATCAGTAAAACCGAAACACCGATACACTTTTGTGAAATCCACATTATCTCCGTTATAATATAACTCCAGAAATTCATATCCAGTTTCTACTATCGACCTTATCGCAGCAATGCGCCACTACTTGAAAATCTAAGCGCTGCCGGTTGATTCTGAGATTACGTCAGCCTCGTAAACATCTGTCCTGTTGTGAATACTTATCTGTTGAAATTCCAACAAGCTACAACCGATATCTTTATCGTTACAATGCGTATGACATTTATTATTTTGTATTCCATATAGTTCATGCTCATGATTCCACGACGAAGCAGCTTGTAGTTGATAGATGGCCGGATCTTACCAACCGGCCAAATAAGCGATAGCGATGCACATAAACGTTCAAAGTAACTTTCTGACGAAATGTATTTTGCCGTTAATCCATTTCAAACAAATTGTTGTGTCCTAAAGAAGATAGTGCTCTCGAATTGTCTGCAATCAAGAGTCGACGTAACGATCATGGATCTACTTTCTGAATGAATGGTCATGTTATTCATGGCTGAGTGTAGTTCACTTTCTGATTGAAGGTTATGTTAGACAAGGGCAGTTACATGATTGAATCAGTTAGTTAAGTGTGTATTGTGTAACGTCTTCACTCCCACACGCAGGGTGCTAGACTTTGAACATGCATCTCAGTAACAAGAAATACACAGTACATGAAAGAAGACGAGGATATGTACATGGCGGTTGTAGAGAATATACGCTTGATGGAGCTAATACGTTTACTGTACTTCGATGAAACAAAAGCTTTTAAGACACACGTATGAATGACGCCATCATAATTATTATAATGTAGAACTGCGATGACATCCAAGTACATCTATTTATAAAATGCACGAGGGAGTGGGAGGCTNCGAAGGACCAAGGNTCATTTGGGCTGCAGACCTCCCAAGGACTAAGCCGCTCATAGTGTAAAGGGAACAGTGTATGATAGTTAGTAAAAGTCTTTTGCTCTGGGTATAAAATGTAATATGTGCAATGCGGTTATACGATTAATTGAAGTAAAATGCGTTGCTGGTAAGGACAAGCCACCAGAAGAAAATGGTTTAAAGTTGTCCCTTTAAACATTTACTGTTTTTACACATTCAAAAATATTCGTGAATGCTAGAGGGGAAATGCGTCAAAAGCTATAGACCGCTGCAGCACCGCAATAGTGTCACGAGACTTAAGCGGATTGAGAACCAGTCGTGCAATCTTGCTTTGCGGAAAGGAACTCGCTTTCAATGCATGCATGGGAACGGAAATTCGCTTGCTTTGTATCTATAGACCTAAGTGTTAAGGTAATACTTGGGTCTCCCTTCCCTGCCTTGGGCTAGCCCGCAGTACCCAGGTCGTACGAAACTCTGCTATCGAGATTGCCCTGACAAACTACAAACTGAGTTTGTGGAACTTAGAAATGATTCTTCAGCACGTGACTTGTTCTTTGAAAAACCCTGACTAGGCTCTTGCGTGATAAGCAGCCAGCACAAACATACCAAACCTAACAATGCTCGCTTTCCGTTGTCTGCTTCCATTGGTTTCCACCTACCTCTATGAGGCTGGGTTTTCAACCCTTGTCCATATTAAAACAAAGTCATGGAATAGACTGGTTGCTGAGGGTGACATGAGATAAGTTCTCACAAACATATCACCAAGAATTTCAAGACTATTTGCGCAGATAAGAACTCAGTCTCCCAACCGATTAGCTTATATGCTAATCGTTTTGCATAAGAACGTAAATAACTGCAGTGAATGAAACATGTGAAATTATAGTGTTGTTATCTTGTCGGTTTTCATTTGCATATCGTTTAGAGCTGTGGATAATGTCTGCGACATAGCGCTTATGTAATATAGTAGATAGTGGCTGCGACAGAGCACTTATGTAATATTTTTGAATGGGGTCGCGAGGTCAAACCGGTTGGGAACCACTGCATTAATCCATTAACTCCGAGCACAAAACGTTTTTCAAGACTGTGCTATACTCCGATCAAGACTTATTTAGGAAAATCGAAGTCCAGCTAACCAGCTGCAGTGGCGTGCTCAACCTACTGCTTCACCTCGCCGGTTAAAAGGCCATTCCTCAACAAAATAGGCAAAACTAAAACCTGAAACAAGTTTAAATTATTTTTTCAAAACAAATTTTTATTCCAAATGTGTCAGTGAAACATGAAGTAAAAAAGTCAATCCCTTTGCAGAGTAACCACAAAAACGTTTTATTTTTCTTAAAAATGATGAAAAAGCAACAAAAGCAAACGTCCAATAAATTAACAGTGAATGAAAATATTATTTTTTCTTGATTTTATTTCATGACATTCATTCCTCCGCAGTGATGGATGTGACATCGAAAGCAAAATCTTCTCACTCCTGAAAAAACAATATGTCATCAAATTAACAGAATAATTGAACAAAAATAAACACAAACTTTGCTTTGGCGTTTTTTAAACTTAGTTCTGTTTCAAGCAAGAAATATTTTTGGTTTGAAGATTTAGTTTTTGAAAATGTTTTCAAGGTTGAAGAATGGAACTGATACTGGTGAAAATGAACTACAGTAAAGCGCAATTTTGCAATGACGTAACAATACCCATGTGTTTGTTCATAAGGTTCAACTATCACTAATATAGTACTAACATTAGCTGCATAAGAGTCTTTCCACTTACATGGTTCAGATCGTGTTGGAAGGTCCATCTCAGGAATTTTAACATGCTTAAAAATGTCACAATGATTCTTATTCCCATATTCGTTGTTTACTTTCAAATAGTGTAAAGGCCACATTGCTCCAACTAACTTTTAATGTGTATTCGTCCAATTACTCTGTTGATTGGGATTTTGTAACCAGGGAATGCGTACCAATTCTAACCAAGTTATTTCATGTTCAGCTATTTGTCGATTCCTTTCGATAGATACTGTTAACTATTTGTCTTCACAATTAGTTGTCGACTTTTACATTTCAACATTCTGCATGAAATGCGTTGTTTTTACCATCAGTGTATCATGTACGGCATATCTCCAACCGCATTCGTACGCTTCCGACATTTTTGCATAAAATGTCAAAGAATTTCATTTGATTTTGACCTTGCATAATTTTTAAGGGTAAATCTGTAGTTTAGCTTTAAATAAACTTTGCTTTAATTGCTATGTTGAAGTTTGTTTTGACGGTTTTCAAGCTATTAGATTAATGATAACCTTAACCTATATTCTATGCTAGTTGCTAGTACATAGCTTGTGATGAAATTGGTTCTTCTTACCTTTGTAATACCTGGCGGCAAATGGTTTGCTGCAATGAAAGACATGTTTTAAACTTACTTCATTAGTTGTTTCCAAGATTTGATGCGTATAAATCTTCGTTGTGATTTTTTGAGATTTTTGTGAAAACATTTGAAATATATTTTTTGGAAACATTCCATAATTCTACAAACTTAGAAATCATCGTTGGCTATTCTCCGTGACATTAAAAATTGAGTTTTTGAAAACTTATAATGAGTTAATGTTTAAGTGTTGCTAACAAATACTTACAAGTTAACAATATACAGTCCTTTCGCAAAGTTTCAAAGCTTCTTGTACATTTATATAGATTCCAAAGCTTAACATGCATGTTTGAAAACCTTTTCCAAAATATAATCAGTTATGGTATGAGATTACTGTTTAAACTATGCATTTATATTTGCTGTTGAACGTTTACATAGAAAATGAGCATTTGAGCATTGTCAGTGACATTCTCAATTGGATTCTTTAACGTTTTCGTGAATTTTACAGGCGGTATAAGCAAATGGTCTAAGTGACACTATCAGATGTTTACCTAGATATGTTTTTCACATTTCTTAAAAAAAATATTTGGTTTGTGTTTGATTTTAAACCTTTATTAACACGATCTGTACTCACGTCTATTAAAAATTGTGCAAGGTCTTCCACAAAAAAAGTTCCAGCAGAGTCTAGAACCTCTCGTTTCTCGTTTAGATCGTATTTTTTCAACTTGATCCACTGCTACGGCAACCATGACCTTTGATAATAAGAAATATTTTCCTTAATAATCTAGGAAACATCGAAAGGTTTCTGAAGTTTACTCCTTGGAAAATTTTAGATTTTACCGAGGTTTTGCATAAGAGCAAAACGATTGAACGATACGATATTTACAAAGTGTGTGTAACGATTAATTGTTTGGATCCAAAATTACTAACAACACAAAATGTCACTATTATAAAAGTCATGACTTGTGAGAAACAGTTTCGATTTCTCTGAAGACTGATTAGTTAACTTGAGGTTAGTTAAGGTCCCTCTTGATATCATTTGATATTTTCTGAAAATAAATAACATTAGTGAACAAGCCCAAAAACAGATAGAAAACAAAGAGTAGTCGGGAATATGAAAAGAAAGAGTTAAAGATAAAAACTTGTAAGCAACTTCTTTTAGAAAGAGTAGTATTAGCTCATGTAGTTTGTCATCCTTCTCATAATTCTATCAAACGAGCGTATGGTTAAGATCAAGACATTTCATGTAAATAGTATAAGGCTTTGGGAAAAGCATTTATTATATGACTTTGCAAAAAGTTTAAGATATAAATGCAATCCCAAGCATTATCTACAACAAATGTTAGAACCACTATGTAAAAAAAGAAAACGAAAATCAGCTGTTTCACAACGGCAAACTGTACCGCTGATTAACTAAATACACTCATCGTTTTGTTCTTTGCGTGTGAGAAGCAATTGATCAAACAAACGATAATAAACAGGAGGAAATCGTAGTAGGCCTATTTCACTCTATGAATACAACAAATGCAAAAGATTTATAACGCAACCAGTGCACAGCTATTTTCACACCATATTTAGTTTCACACCTGAGGAGTGTAGGAGGGACTCGTCTTTTCTATTCGTCCTGTTTTTAATTTTGGTGAAAGGTTAGCCAATGAACTGTCTGACTTTTCATCCCTGATACCGAATTCTACAGAAAACAAGGAAACATTGACAAGACGATTTTATGCACAGTCTTGAACTGCTGGTGGTACGATCTTTAACACATAATGTGCGATCTGATGATTTAAATGTGCGAACACATTGCAAACTTTTCCTGCCTCAAATAATTACTCGCAAACGAATACTTTTTTGTTAAATAATTACATTTTCCTGCGAACACCTGCTCACTACCCAGTGAATATTCATTGAAATTTCACTGAACAAAATTGGTTACAAATCAATGTAAAAACGTGTATATTTTTATTCATTTTACTACCAACTGTAAGATACATTATATAAGCAAAGCTTGTTTTCAGAACTCATCCACAGAAAATAAACAAAATCAATCTCATTACCTTCAGAATGCTCGGCAATCTCAGTTTTACTTGTACCAACAAGCAAGACAACCATCAGAAAATACGTAACTTTACTTGAGGCCATACTTTCAACGTTTGATTTTCTCTGACGCAGTATCACTGACGCAGTAGGAAACTGACTATTCTCAGACAAATATGCAGGTTGCTTGGTGGGGACCAAAGCTTTTACAGTTTGCGTCACGCATCAGTGAGCGTTAACATCTGCATATCAAGTTCCTGAAAATTGGTTTCAAGAAGTTCCAAGACCTATTCTCCACCCCATTCGGTGAAGCACCTTGATACGAAAACTCCTGATGTTTGAAAACAATCGCTTTGAAATCGCGAACGTCACGAACGAAACATTATCATCATCCGGTTTTTACACATAAGTGTTTGTTGCAGACAAGAGTAACACGGTCAAGTTGTGATTGCGACATTATTGTATGTTTGCAAATATAGCGTGTGATTGAAAAGTGCGGAAATATTATTCAAACATAATGTCTTTACCTCTACGACATCAGTTAGGATGTACGTTTATTTTGTTCAGTTGATCTTTTAGAAATGATTGCCTTCTTATTTGTGGATTGCAGCAAATGCAACTTCTGCCGTTTTTTTGTCATGAAAGCATGCTTACCTTTTGTGTTGAAAGTGTGCTTCTTGAATTGGGATTCATGCAACCAGCAGAACTTTTCTGCTGAAGTTCATCTTCTGTTTCCTTTGCATGAAGATGGTGGGCTATCAATATTCCAGACGTGGAGCTGCTCATGTTCAAAGTTTGACTACGATGGCTGTACNTTACCCAAATGTTTTCTTAATTGAAAATTTTAATTATAGTGAAGGCCGTGAAAACACATGCTTAAATTTACTAGTGCTTGTAAAAATCAATTTCAGTTTGTGAACTCATAGATTCGGCAAAATTTTTTTCCACTTTATTTCTTGTGTAGATGTGTGTGAAAGCAATTACAAATTAGTTCGTGTTGTCGGAATAATGGCTCACTTACTGTTCATTCCAATGAGGAGATATTGCTTGGATAAACGGAAATAGTTGTACGTTTCCTAAAGATTGTTTCAACGCTTTGTTTCACTGACCATACGACTGTGGAGGCAGTGGCCAACACTGCCCCCACACTGACAGCTCCGGCCGTCGTTTTTTGCCCTGGCATTCCTGACCACATGTTCTTTATGTGATCGGGTGCCAAATAAAACTGAACTGTCGATCATCAGTTCCCAGTTCAAAAATTTATGCAATTTTTAGTACCCTTTACTGGATCTCCATTCGCATGCCTGTGTTTCTTCAAAGTAACAGTTTACTGGTGCCAAGCACCTATGCTTGTGTTCCTTCAAACTAACCGTGTTAGCGCTATCTACGCGTACGCTTCTTTTTATTACCACCACATGGTCATATTCTTTCATGCATTTGTGTGTTTCTTGTTAGTGCCATGTATGCTGAAGTTTACTCCGTTGCGTGTGGGAGTGAAGCGTTATACGACAGTTTTTAATGCTATATATTTGATTTCTTTCAGGAGTCAGAAGTTACTTCTCTTCATACAACCAAAGGAAGTCATTTAAAAAAATGTTGCAATGTTTTCCACCTTTCGTAATGCATAATGTATTTAAAGGTTCATTAATTATCAAATCATTCCTTTGTTTTTGTTTTTTGTTTGTGGGAGGCACACTCAGTTACTTTAGTGGGTGAGATATCACTTTATTATGTTTCCAATGTACATGAACTTTATTGCTTGCGAAGAGTATCATTGTCTCTTCAGTTTGTGCCACGACGTAAATTACTTCAGTAGGAAAAAAGCATCTCTGCTCAAATGTTGAGTCACTTCATTTTTAGAATCACATCTTATATTAGAAGCATAATCAACAAATGAAAGTATGTGGTCATATTCAGTGGTGCTACTCACAGGAAGCTCGACCTCATTCCAGAGCAAAAAGAAAGTTTTCATGTTTTAACTGCGAGACGTAATGCGTCAGGAAAAGAATTTTCTGAAATACGCACCCTTTATATTTGGACGAGTATTCAAAATTACTATAAAAACTTTGATTTAAAAACTAACAAAGCGCTTGAGATAGCTTTTTTGACATTTTCCTTCATTTCAAATTTACTCACTTGCTCACTTCACCGTTGTTGTTTTCTTTTGAGTCAAGTGGTGTTAAGGTTTGTGGTGTCGCGAACTCAGATTGTAGGGTTCTCGGGAAGATTCCGCAGCAGAAACAAGAGTTTCCCCCTCAACCAGGTTCTCCTCTTTATTACATATACTGCACTGGGCCTTTTGTAACAAGCGTTCCTATTGGAGTTGTGTGACGCGGCGTCACAGTGAGAACTTTGTAGCTTCGTAAGACACAAGGAAAACAAATGGAAAGTAAGATTTCAATATTCTAAAACTTGATGAAAAATGTTCAGTAGTCGATATACCGCACAATGGACTTGAAATAACTGACTCAGAATATCGCTTCTTTGAAATGATATTAAAAATTTTTGAGTTTACGCGACGTCATGATCACTGATGCAATTTTAAGAATGCAACAAAAGTCGGGGTTTTCCAACAAGTAAAATTTACTCATATTTGAGATGAGCTCATAAAAGAGTTTTGAATCAAAGCCAAAACGCTAAATTACGAGGTAGAAATACCAATAACTGTTATCATCACGTTCCTGTTTCTGATTCACTTTCAGTAGAAATTTGTAAGCGATGACGGGCGAAGTTTCATGTTACACTTGGCACAAACGTCTTGTTACGCAACGCATGGTCAACTTGACGAAATCGCGAGGCTTCACCTGCTGGTATTGATGCTTTGCTTTTTACGAAACTCGCTTGAAAGCTTGAACGCCGTTGGTTTCAGGCTTGAATGAAAATTCCTGGGATGCCAAATTGTTGGTCTCAGAACTCAATGGAAACTCCCCTGCGCCCCTAGGTTGAACCAGATTCAGACATAACAATATTTGTCTGAATATTTCCTCCCAAAGAGAAGAAACATCAAGTTGTTTAAACACATTATATATTTCTCAATTTGTTTAAATCATAAAGATGCCTTTTGAAGTGTTTAATATAGGCTCATTTTGCAATTTTTAACGCACTTTTACCTAACTGATGTAGTCCTTTTATGTAGCTGTGTGTAGAGCAATACATGTAACTAGGAAGTGTTTTCATGTTTTCAGGTTGGTGCGAGAACATCGCCTTTGACACTCATGGCGTCACTGCACCTGTGATTTGCCTTTTTTTACATCGGTTAGGTGTAGATTGACATTTCACTTAAAGTTCAGGTTTTTCTTTTATGCATGTCTAAAATCAATTGTCCTTTATTATTACGTGTAAATCAGTGATTCTCAACGTCGCCCATGNGGGCAATGGTGGTCACCTGGAATTTTTAGTGGTCCACAGAGTGCCGAGACTAAGATTGAACATGCGCTTGAGTTCAGTGACTTGCTACGTGCAAAACAGTTTCGACTAGTTCGACTAGTTTATGAGGTGTCTGCATAGAAAAGTGATCCACCGGATATTTTTTAAAGATGGTCCATGGGCCAGAAAAAGTTGAGACCCTGTGTGAATCAAACCTTTCATCAATTTATTGATCAGTGCAAAATCAAAACTCAGCCGACACATATATCACGTAACTGGTCTCTGCAAAGGCGACGAAGTTAAATCAATCACCACATCTTTTTGAAAAGGAAATGAATTTCACGCAACACTTTGTATCCTCAGCTCTGAAATCTGAAGGCAGTGCTTACAGGTGAAATGGCAATATTATACTACGACAGTAATATATTCTGAAATTTAAGGTGTCGGTGACACGTAAACATGCTCTCGTAGCAAGACATAGATCGATCACATTTAGTGCAATCTAAACGGTACATGCCCATACTAAAATGCAGCTTGAACGTAATATCAATTTTGATCACGTCTGAAGATCCACGAATCGTTCATAATAAAAAGCAACCAATCCTCGCTGACTGTCGACATCAGCTTCACACCTGTAGGTTCGCTTTTTAATGTTTGATCCAGACTGCGAATTCTTTTGCTAATTTGCCGCTTAGTGCAATGATAAATTATTAATTTTTTCCTGCTTTTTCCTGTGCTTCATTTTGCTTTCCTTGCGTACTCCATAGATAAGAGTAACTCGTTTCATTTGATCTTCGCTGACTATCAAAACAGTTGTTTTCCAAACATTCAATGTGTTCTTATTTAACTCATTGGTTGTTGCTTCACTACTTGTTATAATACTGTTGAGGTAAGGTTTTTGCACGAACACCCTGATAGTTGCGTGTGTGAAACGTTTTGAATTTTAGCTTTTCAAATAATACGTTTGCATCAAAGTTTTAGTTATTTGGTAGAAAGATTGAATCAAATTCAAAAGCCACTGGAATAGACGATTTAGTGCACCTGATTCACCTGATTAACAAGAATGTTAGCAGCAGTTTTCCGTGTGTGACAGATGATATTCAGCATGAAAAAGAATATCACTGAATAACTCGATTTCAATTAACTCAAGTAAAAACAGCATTTTGCGCTAGATGTTTTTGGGATTTCTACAAAAGCCTTTTTAGAGAGAATTTTCAGTTTTGCAAACTAGAATAGATTCAAGAACAGATGAGATTAGAGTGCCCGAATGCACAAAATAGATTTTTGACTCTGGCCGGAAAAATGTTTCATTTTCGCCAAAACATCTCCCTGCTGACAATGCAACCGATATTCTTAGGCTGGTAACAACGATAAACGTGTGATACTAGATTTGCGGCTCTCACAACGTACCTGGGGATTGTTTCACAACAGGACGCAGCTAGTTCAAGGAATTTCATATCGCTCAGTGGTCATAGCTGATAATCGAAATTATGTACTTTAATAAATGTGTTTCCAGACGTTCTTTCAAAGGATCGCTATGAAATCTGGCAGAGGAGTGCTGATTTGAAAATGATGCAATCTGTTCGAAATACTCGTTTTTGATAAAAAAAAAAAACACAGCAACTGATGCACAAAGTTAAATGGAAGTCTTTAGGATAAGAAAATGATTGTAGGTAAACCCCAGATATTGTGAACTCTTTTCACTGAGTTCACTGAAGTCAGGTGACCCCCGAGTTGATCAAGCGTGACATCATGGTTGAGAAACATTTGCGCAATATCATTTATAAATTTTTACTGAAAGCAAACTAGCAACGGGAAGGTACGAAAGGCAGTAATCAACATTTAACCCCTGTCATCCACCATTAAGATTTTAGTTCACTATTCTTTCGTGCCCTCATCTCAAAAGGCACATGACGTCAACCAAACTCTACAATTTTGTGATGTTGTTTTTGTTTAAACACGTCCATGGATTTCATTCATACAAATTAATATTTTTTATAAATATCAACGTTGGTGACGTTCAAACATATTTTGATTTTCAAAAATTGGAAATTCATTTACTGTATTTGCAATTTTTGGTTTTTCGTAGAAGTTTTGCTTTTTAATACATTTTTTCAAAGTTAATTCTGTTCTTTTGCAGTAAATATGCTATGTGCGTCAAATTATGTCGAAGCTTTCCATGAAGGACACCATTAAATACGGCAACAATATTTAATTTATTGGTTATGAATTTGCTATGAGACAGGCGTCTAGCAATGGAAAGAAATTAATGCGACGTTCAATTAATCACTTTTGTTTATTTTTTTAATGATTACAAAAAAATTCTTTACTTGCCATGATCAAAAATATTAATCGTTTTTTCGTCCACTCCCAAGCATCAACAATTTTTATAAGATGAAATATGTTTCAAAGACTTGGCCAATATTTGCATCTGAAAGTTTTACTCGGTTGAATTGCACACTTCGCAACATGCTTCTCACTTGAATAACACGCCTCGCAACATACCTTTCACTTGAATAACACGCCTCGCGACACACCTTTCACTTGAATAACACGCCTCGCAACACACCTTTCACTTGAATAACATACCTCGCAACAGACTTCTCGGTTGAAGTTGCATACTTGGCCAATTTCGAGACAATTGTTTGTCAAAAACTTGGTCAACTGTGTTTAACGTCACCATGTGAAATAAAAGAATTGCCAAAGTAGCTTACATATAATCTAACTACGTTTTTCCACAGGGGTTCTCCCATTTTCTACGCACTTACAAAAATTACGTACACAGAACGTGAACGATCATCAATTGTCTATTCTTCACTTTTTCTGCAAAACTACCGGTTTCACACACCACCATCACGTTATTTTGTTCGCAACTTCCTTTGTTGCGGAGCATCACTTGTTCCGCAAAACGAGATTTGCTTGGGTGGTATTTTACCCATCGGTTGCAACGTATAGCTTGGAATTTTATGAAAATAGTTTTTGATTATTATTTCTAAAACCTTCTTTGCGGATTTTCAGCTGCCAATGATGTGTGATTGAAGCTATAAATGCTCAGGTTATCAATATGGAACTTACAGTTTGGTTTGCAAATACTGGTTTCAACGTTCTACACAAGTGAAACTAATTCAGAAAACACTCAGTATAGAAAGTATGTCGTCAACTAAAGTTGCCTGTTTACTGGTCGTTTTCGTATTTGTTGGTACAAGCAAAACAGAAAATGCAGAAACATTTGAAGGTAAATGTTTGGAATGTTTGTTTCAAGCTTCAAAAAAGTGGAAGAGATAAAGATTGTGTGAAGTGTCTAATCTAGTTTTAAATCTGCATTGGGCTGAAACTCAATTTATGATTCTTGTCATACATTGGCTGAGTGTTACATTTGCAAAGATGGCTGTTAAAATAGCAAAAATCACTGACTGTAAAAAGTACTCGTACACGTTCAAAATGTTGTGAGAGAAATGATTCTTCTTGTAACGACGAAGAAAAACTGGAAATTCTTTTAATGAGTGTGTTTCTTTCAAAGTCTGCTGAGGGTGTTTTTAGATCGCTTAAAATCAGATAAAGAGATACTTTACAAAAACCACTGTCTCATAAATTTTCCGAAGTTAATTTGCACTTATTTTCCAATAAATTACAGAACTCAAAAGGGGAGTTGAAAGTATAGACAGTTTGACGATGAAACGTTTACCAACAACATATACAGAGCTGCTGAAGATGACTGAACCATCTTCGTTTTCTCAGGTAAGAGGTCAGCTGTTTTTGGAATTAGATACATATACAATAATTTAGATAAATCTATGCAATGTATCATTCTATCGACCGGCACAGGACTTTTCGGTCTGGCCGTTTCGGTTTGGCCGATTCGGCCCGGCCGTTTCTGTCTGAGCCGTTTCGGTCTGAGCCGCCTCGGTCTGGGCCGTTTCGGTCACAGGACATTTCGGTCTGGCCATTTCGGTCTGGGGACATTTCGGTCACGACATTTCTGTACATAAACAACTTACTACATTTGTTTATTTAAATGATAATAAGCAGGCGAAATGTCACTCTAGCTGGTATTATACAAACCCCCTTTGAGGAGTCATATGATTGCGATTAAATCTTAATTGTAATTATGACTTTGAAGAATTTGTATTTAATTGCAAAATGTCGATAATGATTTAATTTGCTTGCTGATGATAATGTAACTCATATGTTGATGCTGATTAACTGTTGGATCTTGGATCATGTTTGTAGTTTATTTAAATAAAACTTCTCGTTGATTTAAGTAAGTTTGCATTAAAAAGTGAACATGTAAGATTTCTGCAAGATTTCATAGTCTGACCGAAATGTCCCCAGACCGAAACGGCCCAGACCGAATCGACCAGACCGAAAAGTCGCGTACCCTAAGGCACCTTAATCAGAGAAATACATCAAACAATTTTTTCGGAACGCCCCACTTTACCCTTCTTAATTTACTTCCCCAAAGAAACTTTATTTTTCTTCAAGCTGCTGCGGATCCAGTAGTTCATGCATTCTTTGAAAAAAACTATCAACTCAAACGGCGCTTATGGGGCTCGGGACAGGCGCAGTGGAGTCAGGTCTGCTGTGATATGATCGCTTTTTCCAGTGTCTTATAGAACATCTAGCTTATTGCAAGTGTTGATGTCCCAAAAAATTACTTCATGTTTTTCATCCTCGTCTCAAATCAGTTGTGGACAGTTTCGATAATAATAATAGTGAAATTTGTCTAGTGCATTTTTAATTTTTCCAGTTATTTTGTTCTACAAAACAACGTCAATTCCTCACCGGGTTAAGTTAAAAACAAACAAACAACTAATTAGTTGTTGGACAGACACGTCAGAAATATTTAATGAAAATAAATGACATTGAACAGACTGTTAGGGACAGGATACGTTCAGTATAAAGTTTCGTTTTACATTGTAAATCATTTATCATTTATTGTAAATTATTTATTAATGTAAATCATTATTTATTCTAAATTCTCTGTGTCTTTGACTTGGTCGTTTTTTGTAATTATATAACCAAAAATTAAAAGTTTTTCCAAGTATACCTCTTTTCGAAAATTTGAATGCATATACTGTATAATTAAAGCAACGAAACAACAATTAAATAATAGAAATAAGTGAAAGATTCATTTTTAAACTTTCAAAAAGTTGCTACGTTTTTTTACTGAAGGTGGAGGAGACACAAAAAGTGCACAGTGCTGAAAAAATGAGATCCAAACGAGAAACAAGAGATTCCAAAATCTGCAGAAAGTTCTTTTGTGGAAACACGTGCTCAGTTTTTAATCGAAGTGAGTATAAATCTTGATTTTATTGTTTTAACACTGGCAAAAATACAAAAGTTCTATATATTTGTAAAAGTAAATTTTTCATCGCGGCGCACCTCCAACCACTGGGGGCACCAAAGTGCAGTAAAACACAAAACACTGACGAATCGCACCAACATACCAAAATGATTTCTTTTCAGTAGACAGACAAAACGGTTGAGTTTTTGTCTTCTACAGCAGTATTTCATACGACTTGCAACAGGCAGTTACTAAGCTTACAGTATAAGAATTTATTATTCTTATTCATGCCTGGCCTTTACCAAACCAGCGCAGTAAAATGATTTAGATCTACATGCTTTAATTTAAATAATTTTAACCTGGTTTGATTTGCATTTCCTTATGTTTCTGGAAGAACAAACTGTAAAGTGAAACACAAGCACTTCGTTACGTTGCCAGTGCATGTTTGAGGAAATAAAACTGGGTGGACAGGATTTTATTCACTGCTCAACGAATGCCGCATAAACGGACCAGCAATTTTTATAAAACCTGGTAATTGGTTTATTCAGTGCAGGAGGTATCTCCGAATTCTACGTGTGGTTTAGGAAATATGGAAAACTTAGCCATTTTGCGAAGGAAAAATATTTCATAGAATAAATTGTCTTTGTGGATAGCTAGAAACGTTAGAGGACCCGTAAACAAAGTTACATGCTCATGTTTTAGTTTCATAACTTTTCCTTGTCTTCTGTACCTTCAGGGATGAGACGAATTTGCTTCAGATGCTACATCCATGAATGCGGAAGAGTGAACGTCATGAACTGAAGACAAAGAAATAATTTCTTTCTCACCCACAAGCAATCTGTTTATTCATTCACCAGTTTCACTCGAAACAAAGCACATAAATAGTTCATTTGAATTGTTGAAACCTCTCCGTTGGTGTTGCGTTGATTGTGTGATTCACCACGAACGGGATGTGNGTGAAGAACNACACCATATATATATATGGCGCGAACAAGCAATAATAGAGTAAATAATAGATCATGGCATGTGAACTCTATTGTTGCTTGCTGCCACAGTGCGAAGCTTTACGCATATGCCGCTCGGGATTTCCGATCGCAACAGAATACCTTGCGTCTTGTGTGTACACAAAAAGTTCACATTTAATCTTGTCTGCTCTAACTGAAGGATGTCCCTGAAGTTGACCCTTAATAAATCTGATCAAACATAATTTTAATTTGCTTATCCGGATTGGAGGAGGTGTTCACCTCGTTCAACTGCTATTGGTGCCCTTGACATCTTTGCTCGGTAATGCTAAATGAAAAGGTTCACTTCGTGGTAATCACGAATGAATGCAGCACGCACATTGAATGCACGTGAACATGCTAGACTTGACGGCAATGTGGATTTACTGCATTGAGTTCATGAGGATTTTGCAATGTGCGTCTATCTTTGCATCACAAACGATTAAAATCGTATTGAGAAAAGCTCAACCCCCTTCCCCCTTTTATGGTTAAGATGCCAGTAGAATAAAATGTTGCTGAAAATTTCATTTCCTGAAAATACGCATTTTTGCAAATATGTCTAGAGTTTAAGGACAACCTCTGTAAGAATTTCTCAGACTTACAAAACTGTATTACATAAATCTGTTGATAGCTGAGAGAAGATGATAAAATGTGACTTTGGACCAAACAAAGCATTAGATTTTTAAAGTAGACACTTTTATGCAAATGTAAATGAAATGCATTTCCTAGCTGTAGTGCAGGCCTACACGACTCAAGTTCAAAGGGCCAAATTGGTCAACACAGAGTTGCCACTGGAGGCAAATGTCTATTGAATATCGTTGTAGTTTGGAAGATATTCTTGGACGGCAATAAATTATCCGAAGTCGGGCTTTTGTAAGATATTCTGCAATTGAGAAGCTCTCGCGAACCATATGTTGTGCAGGCCTGCGTGTAGTGACTACAAAAATACTTTTACAATTTGGGTGCATTCGAAGCCATGCATTTGGCATATTTTTGAGATATGGTAAGTCGGAGATCTTCTTTTGAAATGCAATTTCATGTGCTTTATCGCAATAAGCTAAACGTGGATGCAGAATGGGCCTCATTTCCCTGATAGCCTTTCGTTTCCGTTTTACGGACAATTAGAGTCAACACCGTTTTGTTAGAGAATATTCTTTTTTACTCGATTCTCTGCTGTTAGATTGTGTGCACTGTTCTTGCTACTGCCTACGTTTCTTGCTACTGCCTTGCTACTGCCTAAAAACCCGTGTTTAAACATCCGATCTCAAGTTGTGTTTTCTGTATATTTGAATACATTCAATGGAATCAATCCCAGTCAGGGTTTGAACAGTTTGTTACGTTCTGCAAAGTTGTGGGGGTCATTCAACGGCCTTGCTCGATTTGGCCATCCCAAAGCAATTAAAATCGCTCAGTTGAGGAGGCTAGGCCTGTGCTCTTACAAAGACAGGGCTGATTTTTTCTGTAAGTAGTGGTTAGAGGTTGCTCCCGACATACAACGGGCAAAGGAATTACAGACGCTACATAGTCAAGACGTTTCAAAGTTAAAAAATCCTTTGCCGAAAAAAAACGAATCTTTGGTAACCTTTCAAAACCAAAAGCTCGTATATCAGCAGCTGATGCAATCGTTTTGATGCAGTTATTTTTGGAAGCAGCGCTGGCAAATTAGTAAATTACTCTGCCCGTTCGTAGCTTTTCATTAACATAATCGTTTCACAAGAAAAATACATATTTCTGCATTAGGTATGTTTCAGCCATTTAGTTTTGGATTCTGACACTGGATGCATGTGTGTAAGTTTCTCCTTGCCGGGTGATGGCGCACTTACGAACATTTATCACTTACAACGATACTTAAATTTGATTGCAAACCAGTCGAAATAACTTCTTGAAACCCTTTGCAGAAAGTGTGTACGAGAGTTTATAATTAATTTTAAAACAAGCTATGCGAAGAGAACAAAAATTATTACCAATAACTGAATATTTTAAATAATTTTTAACTTCTAAAAGGTTTAAAAGTATATAATAGTTTTTAGCTGTGGACAAGGAGATCCCATACAATTTGTTGTGATAATTTTTTAGCTCTGGAAAAAAAGATCCCATACAATTTTTTGTGATAAACTGCCATTTAAACGAACTGAATTTTTAACCTAGTGGCATTTGTTCCCAATGGGAAATACAGAAAATTAATTAGGGGACATATTTCAAAGTGTTTGCCTCATATATTGTTTCAACAATGACATTTTAAAACAGTTGTATATAATCTAAAGTATAAACATTAGCACAAGCAGGTCTGTTATAAATGCGTCGTGTTATGCATGACTTGCTAACGAATAAGCAACTGTACTCGTTTTTCTGCTTGTTTTTGGCAAATATAAACTAAATAGATAAATCAGCAGCTGCATACGCTGCTCGCATTTTGGTAGGCATTACTTGTTACATAGCTTCGTACCTGTAATATTATCGACGAAAACACCGTTCTCCATCAGTAACACGCGCATGAATGCACGTGTCTGTAAAAAGTACAAAAAAGAGTTGTTGGTGATTTGAAAACCAGAAGAGATCTGTAGGCGGGTGAAAAAAGATGTTCTTTCAATTTAACAATCCACTTGCGCAATGAATCAACTACAGCAACGTACAAATGTGAACCTTGCTATATTGGCGAATTTTTAGCGATTTCATGAACGCATTTGGCTCCAATCTTTTGCTTTGGCGAAATATACTAACGTACCATTTTTTGTAAGATATTCTCTCAAAGTGTGCTCCAGTGTCATTTTTATGTACGCCACGTAGGTCTACTATTTTTGAGCTTGCTGATGGTTTGAAAATTTGTGACATCAAATGCAAGTGTGGTGGTTTTAAGAGTAAGAGCATGGTTTTTAACACGTCTTATAAAATATGTTTTCAAAATGTTGAAACTGATAGTTTAAAACTATTTGCAAAATGTCGAAACCCTATGCGTTTTCAGGTAAAATACAAGGCGAAAGATAGAGCTGTAAACGACTGATTTCCAGTGAAAAAATTAATGTTTTGGTAAAGACGTAACAATTTCCAGACGTTTGGTTATTTTTTGCTAACTTTGGCTGTTTTTGCTGAGTTTGGCTATTTTTTGAAGTGAGTTTGGCTACAGTTTTTTTTCTATCTGGCAGCCCTGCCAATGCTTCTTTACGAGTTGATAATCAGATGGTTTTTGACAAAGCCACTCGAATAAGTGAAAGAGTAGTTGTAATAGTTTGTGAGTTTTGAAACAATTTTTCATTTTACCGATTTAGGAACACGTGCTGTTGCAAACGAATATGTTTGCTTGGCAGCAACTATTAAACCAAGACAACCTAGCAAAACCTAACGAGTTTCTTGGTCACACTCTTTTTGGCTGAATGTCGCATGGGCCACATGGAATAAAGAGTTTGAAAACACTGAATGTGTTTAACCCTATTCCGCTCTCACAGACCGCCTCTTACAGCGACGTAATTGGACCCACAGCAGCATCTGGTGGAGTAAAACAAAAGTTGTTGCTTGGCAACAGTTTGATGATGGTGGGTTTGGAAAATTTCCCATTAAGAACATTCTTTCTTGAATACCTGGCAACGTTACTTCTTTCAATAAATTGCTATTTTTTGTAAAAGGAAGTTTGGGAGAGAGAGATCCAGCACAAACACTGGATGTCTCTCCACAAACATTGGAGGAGGTTTAGGGGAAAGGATCACTCTCAGCTATACACGAAACAGTGGCTAAAACATAAGTTCCAAGAGAATTTTTAGTTAGGAGTTCCACCTTTTTTCTGCGATCCTATAAACACGAGACGTTTTATCAAATATGATCTCGTACGTCAAACGCCTATGACTTCCAATTCAGATTGGTAAAAACTTTTGCAAACAATGTCCAGTTATTTTTACCGGGCAAGTTCCTCAATGAGTGCAGATGTGTCATGTGTCTGCTGGTTACAATTCGTCATATGAAAACCCGTCACTGTTCATTTATGTAATGATTATGTCGACCGACCACATTGTCTTTAATTCCATCTAAGCATTTTTTCAGCTGGTAGTGCAGCTAAGACTTGAAGACAAAGGATTCTGTCAGGTTCGATCTAACATTTTAAATATATGTTTTATTCATTTGGTATATCTTGAATTGCTTGGAATAACTTTTATGTTTTTCCAGTAATTTTTTCGCTTCCCCGAAACCAATTTAGCCCAGTTTGTTCCCTGAACCACCGACACGTGTTGATGCGACATACGTCGTCTTAGTGGTTGTAGGAAGAACCTTCAACAATTTTGCATAAATTAGCAACATTTTCGATACCATATTCCTCTGGCCGCACCCTCTTCAACGGTCTCTGCATTGAAGTCTTTTCAAACTTCTCATTTTGCTTCCCGCATAGAATTCTTTGCTTGGAAATATCCTCCTTCAGTTTAGCCATCTTTCAGCTTGTTTACTTGTTCGGTGAAAAGTGTTGCGACTCTTTTAGGAAAAGGTGTGAACCCTCAACGGTGGGCGAAGCAGCACCTGTTATGTTGCAGAAAAAATATCATAACAACAAACAAATACAAATTTTATGGATTTTTGTTTCTCCCAAAAGACTAGTGTTTACGCTAAATGTAGAAAAGCAATCAGTTAACAAGCAACAACCAGTTTGTCAAAATTAATAAACAGAAACTGCTTAAACATCCTAACCTAAATTCAAGTAACTAGCCTCCACCAAAGTGAAGGATTTGAATCCAACAGCAATCCTTTTTAAATAGAAAATCGATTTCACGTGACACTGCGCATCGCCAGTACTACAATCTGCAAACCACGCATTCAGGTAAAACGCTGAAAAAGTTAAAGCAAGAGAAGAGTTACGCGAAATCTATTTCATATTGCAAAATTTGCTGATGGATTCAAACCCTTCACCTTTGTGGAGACTAGGTTCTTGAATGCAGATATGTGCAGTTTTGAATTATCTCCAGTCGACTGATTCCTTGAAAACCAGTCGACTGATTCCTTGAAAGCTTTCAGCAAACCTAGAGCTGTTAATCGTCATAATCTCAAAGTTTGATTTGGGGATTAGCAACATAATGAAAAGTAGCAACATGATGGGCTGTGGTGAATGTATGCGTGCATTAACATTTTTTGGCGTCTCTAATAAGTAATTTTACGCATAATTTGTTTGTGTTTTGAGGCAACCGGGAATATATACTAGTTGACCAGCGTCTCCTCACAACCGTAACCGATTACAACAACATAGACATCATAGAATATCTGCGTGGAATCGTACGTAACTTCCTCATGGAATAAACAGCAAAACTTCCTGGTGCAAAACTTTTCAACAATGTAAAAGAAATTCTTTCAGGAGGTTGAGGAGATTGCGATTAATTCTGAATTGTAATTATGAGTTTGAAGTATTTGTATTTAATTGTAAAATGTCGATAATGATTTAATTTGCTTGCTGATGACAATGATCAAATA
>JGI24159J19872_10000065_pt1 | contig 55969 bp, 28 predicted proteins | sample Ectturendosymbi4_FD_19872 | JGI IMG/M metagenome (IMG submission 19872) | reverse complement strand
TGGTCTGTGTATGACTTTCAGAAAGAGACCTACTCCACCTTTAAAAGCTTTAAATAATTTCAATGCAGTGGCATGACGTCACACGGAAAATTTTGGGGGGGNCACTGGGGGGCAAGGCAAAATTTTGGGGAGGCAGTGGCCTCCCTGCCCCCCCTAGCTCCGCCCCTGCAAGGTAAGCACACTACCTGGCCCAGTATGCCAGGAAACAGATATAGAACATTGTTTTGGAGACCTATGAGGTAAGCGCACGGGATGTCAGATCTACAATAAACCAACGCTATTTCTCCATTGCTCATAGAGCTTGGTTGAACACTTGTAGACATGTTAGTTCACTATTTGCAACTCATATACCAGTCACACCAGTGCCAAACGCCGGGTGGGAGACAAATGCGTTGTAACTTACGTTCGGAACCGGACACTGCAAAACCCGCACACTCAGTCGCAAAATATAATGCTTTTTTACTGGGCATAGAAACGAGGTGAATACAACAGTCAGACTGCATCAAACTTCTCAACCATGCATTAGTTAAGTTTATTGAAATATAAAGTAGTTCCAGTTAAAAATCTGGCGTTGCATCCAGGGCTGTGGAGCCGGAGCTGGAGCCCAAGCAATTTTGGATGGCTGGAGTCGGATCCAAAAAATTTTGGATGGTGGAACCGGAGTCTGAAATTTGGGTTCCCGTTCAACAGAAACAGTTTGTGGGACTAGCGATGTTTAGAAATAATACAATGCTTTTTAACGGACCAAATTGTTCTGGAGCCGGAGTCAAAAACTTTTCGAGGTTGGAGCCGGAGCCAAAAATTAAAATGCCTGGAGCTGGAGCTGGAGCCCGAAATTTGAGTTCTGCTCCACAGCCCTGGTTGCATCTTGGAGAAAGATGAAATATCAGGTTTCAGTCATGAGGAGCTCAGAAAGAGAATGTCAACTGATCGTCCGTGCGGGCAGGGATCGCCGCTTGCTCTTACGAAAGCTCATCTTGGAAAAGAGCTGTGCGCACGAGTAAGTACTACCAAACATTGCGGCAGTGTTGCCAGTTTCGCTTTTTTGAAACGAAATTTGTAAATTTTGGCCTTTGCTTTTTTTCATTTTGTCTAAATGATATTTGGCTTTATTGGCCTTTTTTGACCAATTAAATATTTTTGTAGGTGTGGCAGATTTAAAGATGGTTTTGACAGGATTTCTGAACACTGTTTCTGAACGCAGAGTGATACATTTTTGTTGCAAACTCTGCACTATAATTTTATGATTTTTCGTTTTTGTGTTTCGTTTTGCTGCTTCAGGTTGCTCTTTAGCAAGATCAAAAGTTTTGAGACGTTTATCAATTGAGTGAGCTTTATTCTGTAAATGTTACAAAAATGTCTTGTGCAACCTGTGTGGGTGTTTAACACTGTCTTTGTGTATTTATCTTGTATTTGGCTTTTTTGGTGCTTTCTGGCTTTTTTAACGGCTGATGTGACCTTTATTACTGATGAAAACCTGGCAACCCTGCATTGTGATCACACGCTCGGTACGGACCAACAGCACAGAGGAAAATGATAATGTGGCAGCTTGAGCTGACGTTAGAAGTTAACGGGAGTAGCCAAAGAAGTAAACTTAGGAAGAGAACGTCCAAGGCCTGCAGCTAAATAACTAATTGCACAAAGGAGGCATTGGTCTGGTCTGGCGCCGTGGCAAGTACAATTAGCCCGTGTGCAATTATTATAACTAGGAGTGCGTCAGGTCGAACTGGAACACTAGCTAGGCCGTATCCGACCTATAGGCCGGAGTTGCTGGCCCCTGACCCTAGCCGGTCAGCGCTGCGCTGAGCACGCCTAAACAAACGGCTGCAAATTTCCAAGAAAAGCAGCAGGAAGCGCATGGTTTGCGCCTCGCTCTTTCTGTTTCCTGATGAACCGCTTCAGCATTAAAAGTCAATACAGAACTTTGCCTGCAGATATAGGCTAGTTGAGATTTTTTCCAGAACACAATGCAGCTGATGTGATTTGTCAGGAGGCCCGTACGCCGCTTTGAAACAGCTTTTTACCCTTCTTTATCGTATAGACCGGACTGCACACAAATATTTTTTCAATCATTCAACAGTCTGGTGTGACTCGCATTTTCGAAACAGACGAATGTTATAGTGATAGGGTGAGTGTCGTGACTGGTGTGTTTTGCCTGCATTGAATGTTGCTTGTGAAACGCAATAATTTGAATATTGGAGCAAACAAAAGGTTGTTTCACTTCCTGACTATTGTTACCGTGTTTAATTCATCGTTTGTATTGTGCCACGTCATAGCGAAAGGTGTATTTTCTATTAATATCGAAAAAATTCAAGCTGACCAGCACATCCGCGTTGCGTGAAAACTAACTAGTGAGTAACGGGAGTCGTCTTCATGTAAAGCGTAGTGCTAGAAAGCCATTACGGAGTTACCTGGCGAAATACAGCAGTTCTGCTACATCCAAGTCACATTGTAACGAGATTGTTCGTTCCATCCGATCCTAAGAAGCTCATAAATTCGCAACACGATTGCTTATCACGTATCGTGTACAGTTCATGCTGGGCTAATGCAAGCCCGTCCATACTTCAGCAACGGACGCATTCGTAAACGATAATTCAGCAAACGAACATGCATATGCCGGTAATTGAACGTTTGCAGCTGAAAATACTTCTCAGTTCGGCACTGTAAGTTACTAAACGCACGAACACATCAAGGAACTCACTACATTAGTTGATTTCGTGTTCAGCCTGTAATCCACTGCGCTTCAAACTTGGGCACGTGATGTTTCGCACAACTGCTGAAAACGATGGACGAAGCCTTGTTATCGGGCACTAGCGCAGTGGATCTCAACCTTTTTTGGCCAATGGACCGTTTTTCAAAAAGCATGCGATGGACCACTATGCTATGCTGACGGCTTACGGGATTTATTGTACAGCAAAGGTTACAATTTCAGGAACGTTGTATCAAGGATTTGTCGAATTCTTTGTAGACCACTCCGAATCCCAGGTGAACTACCGGTGGTTCACCTGGACTGAGTTGAGAATCACTGCACTTCAAAACAGCGTCTGCACCTTATTGTAATATGGCTTTGTGCGTTGAAACTTGTACGTCCAGGACAATTTTAGCAAATTCTACGTTGCAGACAAATATACATATAGAGAAAAGTAAGTGATGAAAACAAACAATAGAGAAAAGTAAGTGATGAAAGAAATTTGCCTGAAAGTGTGCACTACATGATTTTTGGTTGTTAATTTTGGAGAAGCTGCTGTTTTATGACGACAGCTGAATGCGGACAGTCACCTGTGCTCGTGCAGTACTTTCACGAATCACGAGAATTCGGTTGAAACTTCACAAAATCCAACCCTTGATCTTACAAAGTACGAATAAGAATTGCAAGGCTACCAAAAGAGAGCATATCCAAAAAAAGCTAAAAACTACTCTTTTTGTGGAGAACAGTTTGTGATGTTGGTATTTCAATGTAGATTACACAGTGGCATTTAATTCAAGCACATCGCATAAAATGACGATTTGGCATTTGTCTCTCCTCGACCTGGCTGCCTCCTCGGTAACGGGCCTGAAAAACAAACAATGGAGCAGTCCCGCCGCCACGGGGCGGCATTGGTGGGCTTAGCCTCCCCAAACAAAGCTCCAAGATCCCCAAATTGAAATATGAAACACTAACTTAGTGAAACTTTTGTCAAATTTGAATGTCAAGCCCCCTTGCACGAACGTAAATCCTCCCCGCACAAACCTAAACCTCGACTTTCTGGCGACGGTTCCGCAATGAAGCACTGCAACCGCATGAAAAAGTGAAGTGCTCTAAGTGCAGCTTAATTAAACGAGAAAATTGAGCGCGTAATAAACAAAGGACACAGAAGTCTGAAAGTACATAAACTGAAACTTGTCACATTTCCCAATGGTTGTCGCATGGGGTCAGGGCCGGCCCTAGCAGATGCGGGGCTCAATGCAAGACCTGGGCGCGGAGCCCAATGCAAGACCTAAGCGCGGGGCCCTCTGAGCAGTGATTTTATGACGTCATCGTGTTCAGTCAACCGTGTTACGATCGTGGTAGAGCGCAAATATGCAGTACAGCATTAACACGAGAATTGAGCACGTTTCCTAACGTTCGAGAAGACATTTGCTAGTTCTGACGAGAGCGTTCTTTGTTAACAATGAAATTTGTATGGCGTTTCTACTGAATTCTCAAGCGCAAGGTGTGTCTGGCAAAATGAATAATCTACCCAAACACCAAGGCGCGGGGCCCAATGCAGCTGCATCGGCTTAAGGCCGGCCGTGATGGGGGTAATAAGATTTCCGATCTCCAAACCCTGCGAGGGTTCTGTGTGTTGAGTTGGGATCAATCAAACGCGTGTAAAATTCATGCTGTGACAGTGGGCTATAGGTGATGCAATCGTGCCTTTCTCCCACTCAAGCTGCTGTCGGCTACCCACTCAACGTCTGTCAACATTGCACTGAGTGATTAAATGTGACATGACACGCATATTTATATATTTGTGGTGTCGTTTTATTGTTTAAAACTCTTTCCAGTTAAAACTATGCAAAAATCGAAGAGTTGCTTGTACGTGGTTTGCTACCAACACATTGTTTTTTGTTATGTGTGTTGCTGCTACATTGAGGCGAGGCTTGGTTTTCGCGCAACGGGCTGAATTGCCTCATATAGGCCAACCAGCACTGCCGAAGCAAGCAGGATTATCTTCAATGTCATTCGGTTGTAGTGGGCCTTCATGTTTTGCGGTGTAGCGTACTTGCCGCCATTTCCGTAGCTGTGAACGCAGATGAGTTGTTGTAGCTTCTGATGACTATAGGCTAGCAAATGATATTGCCCAGAAGTTCAGTATGCGCCGTCGGAACAGTTCATATTTCCGTGCTTTGTTTCGAGCCTCGGCGGCAGCTGGTGTTTCGCCCGGATGACGCACCCAGCTCAACTTCCGACGATTTCGACATCATTTCCGTTCGTGTTGCAAGCTGTTGGTGCGTGTTGTTCGTACGATGACAGGGCGATATCTTTCAGCATAGCACTTAACTACTGTGAGAACGTTTTTGTGTCAGCATGAACGTCAACTGTGTTTTCAATAAGCGCTTACAACAGTCAGTCGCAGTGCTGTGCTAACCACGGATTTATGTTAGTCGAACCGTTTCAGTTGACCGTCGTGCTGCACTGTTACCCACAACGCGATGGACGTTTCAGAAACGTCTGCTGTTCTTTACTAAATTCAATGGAGATGGAAGGGTTCAGACAATAAGGGCAACAGCGATTATGTTTGAAATTAGATGTGTCCGCACTTACATTTGCAACTGCGGAACGCGCATGCTATCAAGGAACAATAAGTAAGTTTTCAGGTTTAACCTCGCTTAGCCCTTTTTTACCACACCTGCTTGGCATTGCAGTTGCCATTTGAAACAAACCCTTGATGGAACAACAAACTATATTTGTTTGGGTTATTATTAGAACCTTTTGTTAAATACTTTACCACACTTCCAGGGGACTGTAATTCTCCAAAGCTAAGCGAAAAATCGTTTTGGCTCTACTTTTCAGCCTATTACTTTTCTTCAGATGTTGTGACTGTAAATAGAATGGTTAACGCGCTGTCGACGATATCGCTGCTTGCCCTGTATAAGCAATGAAATAACCCCCATCAAAGTCTTTGTCAATTTACGGTTGATTGTTGCAGGAAAACAAGTTTAATGAGACAATAGTGGTTGTTGATTGCAAACAGTTGCAGTCAGCGCGAATCGCTCTCATTGTGATGTATGCAGTTGGGCTTTATTTCCAGAGGCACGACGTCACTATTTATTCCACTACAGTACCACCAGTCACTGCCGCAATCAAGCAGTCCTATACGGACCAGGAAATTTCGTTTCCATTTGTGTTGGTATGGTCAGCAGTTTCAGACTAAGTCAAATACAGGAAATTTTCAAACTAACACGATTTGTGTTAAGTGCCTGGCGCTGTATTAGGAAGACCAAAGACATGCGGGTGGCAAGTTATGAGTTGAAATGGAAAATTGTTTTCTTGATACCTGAGCTGCGCGCTTATGCAGTACAGTATATCGTAATTAATTCTCTGACTTGTCGTTTTAGAGCTTTACAGAAATACTACAATCTGACCAATTTCGGACATTTGCCGTCTAGTGCCTTTACTACGCCGGAACTGGAAATGGGTTAAAATACTAAAATACGTTAAAACCCGCCTTCCATGTCTTTTGCATATCACCGATTTTCGAAATGTGATTGTGAAACCCTATTTCTCTCGAAATGTGATTGCGAAATTCATCTGAGATGAAATACCGAAATGTAATTGTTTCTATGGGTTGCGATTATGCTTCTTTGTTGCAGCGGGACTTCTTCCACAGGTGATCGCTGAAAGCTGCAACTGCTACTCATTGTAGTCTTACTACAAAATGTGTTTTTCCGTGTTTTTTTGGAATATCAAATCTGCTTAGGTCATTGGAAAATTTCGGTCTGTTTCCACTTTTTGTCTTGATAAAGCAGGCAAAATTTTTGTAGCGATGATGGAAAGTTCAGGAAACCGGGTAGTGAGAAGCAAAATGGGCACTTGGCCGAGGAAATTTTACCAAGATGCTGAGATTCAGCCAATATTTAGATATTTGTCAGTTTTCGGTAGATTCTAAGAAAAGTTTGTTATCTCACCTCCAAAAAATTTTTTTAATTTCGAAAATTCCTCCATCTTAAGTTCTTGTATATTCATTTAGCAAAGCAACGCAGTCATGCAGACAATCACTTTTCCCACTGAGTAGCCAAATGGTTTGAGTAGGGTGTATTGTATACTGCACAATTCGTTAAAATGGGCGAAGCAAGGCAGTGCTTGTAAATTTTCGGCAAAAAGTAATATGCTTTCCAGTACAAAGCAAAAAAACAAATCAGGACAGAGGGATAGCGCGAACTGTGGATGAAATGAGTAATCATAGAAAATTTGAAGTGAATCTCAAGGTGTTCTCGGTCTTTGCCCACCGATGGCCCACTTGGAATTTTAGTGGTCCACAGAGAGTGCCATAAATCCTTGATAAAATTTTAACTGACCTATGTGCAATACAATTTTCGACAAGCTGTTCATGAGTTATCAACATAGCAAAGTGTGTCATTAATTTCTTTAAAAAGATGGTTCATTGGCCATAAAAGTTGGAGAACCACTGTTTTAGAGAATACTGCAGACTGTGCGGGAATCACGGTTTAACATATTGTTATGATGCGAAAAAAAGTGAATAAATTTTTCAACCTATTTTTAGCTCGTTATTTCTTTTTGTTGGTGGGAAAATTACGGCAAAACCATCGATTAACCAGGCAATTCACACCCATGAGTTTCACAAAGAATCTTGGTCGCAGCCAGTATCAGAAATCAAGGCAAGTACAAATTTTTTCATCTCAAAGTAGGTGCTGCCCACTTCCCTGAAAAAGCCTTTGAGAACGTTTTGTGATGGTAGCTCCTCACAACGTAAGCTTGTGACATGCTCCACCACGAATGTTGTTTCGCCTGTGGTTTGCGTGCAATGTGATCTGTGAAGACATCTAGCGGATCCTGTTTCGCTCGCCATTCAAGGCGTGGCCCATCTGCCTCTGGGTGACAATACCGCAACGATTTTTTTCTCGGTTTTCATTTTCCGTACTTAGACAATAGTGGTTTTTGCGCATTTCATCACTTTAGTCAAATCGTTCAGCTACGTTTCTCTTAGTTGCAAAAAGTGGCATCTTCGGTGGAAGAAAACGCGGGTACGTTATCGACTTCTAAAAATTTTAAGCGAAATATGACAAGACCAAAAGAAAACGCACATCACTATGATAAGGAATGGTACGTTGTGCAGATTCTGATCTATTGACCATTAAACACCGTAGCGTTGGTAGGAAAAAAGTTTTTGAACAAACGTATTTTTTAATATGTAATTTTTTATTGCTTATTTTCAAAATAGATTGATATGTGGTTTCGATAAGGAAGAAAAATTGTTCGCAAGGAAAACTTAACTCAAATGATTTCCCATGTCGTCCATATGAGCTCCATCCTGCGAAACTAAAATGAAACACTGCTCGACCCCGAGTCTGACCCGACTGATCCAGGAAACCATTCGTCTACAAGGGCATTTTACTTTCCTGTCAAATGCTGTAGTTATCATCTTCCAAATTTCGCTGCGAACGAGGTTATCTGTGCTGACATGATGCACGACAAACATGTCAGTTTGTGCACCTACACCTATCTTTTTGTATTTAAACATGAATGAAAGGTGAGAAGGTGAAATTGTAGTGCAGTTAAACGCTTTATTGCACGTCGGATTGAAAACACATCAAATTGATATTGCAGTTGAAGTAGTGATAAAACTTTTGGTCAATTACTGTCCACAGCAAACAAGAGAGATAAGTGAAAAAAATAATGAAGAGCAGCAGTTAAAACACAATTTCACAAAATCACCACTGGTCAAATTTTGCTTTGTTTTACGGTTGCAAATCGTGTCCAAGCTTTATGTGAGATCAAGTCAGTTGGTGACAAAATTTTCGAAATAATTGTTTTCGCACTCACGATTGCCCACAGATGTCACTTTGAGGATCGTAAATTACTTTGACTGGGGTGTGCATTCGCCTGGTGTTTTAATATTTTTGAATTTTAGGGGAATATATTTCCAAACCTTCACCGCTTCGGAAGTTAAATTGATAGGCTTCATAGTTGCATTGGTCTATAGCAGTGGAGGGCAAACTGCGGCCCTCTACGAATGTGCGCCTAGCGGAAGTTTGCAGCATATCAGAAAAAAACAAAAAGTGTTTGTGTTTAATAACCGTACTGTCTGCATATCGCACTGCATGAGAGCGCACCGGCCGAATTTAGGGGCTGCGGCTCTGTCTGAAAGGTTTGCTCACCACTGCTGTAAAGGATTACGCAGCGGCGTAACTGAGAGGGTGGCAGGGGGTGTGGTTTTCCCCCTGGCAAGCTAAATATAAAGATCGGACCTCTACTTAACTTATTTTCTTGCGTTTTTTGTAGTGTTTTCCCGTGAATTCAGGCTTTAGTATAGACATACACATCCGGTTTCACTATCATTTCTCAGCGATTATTTGATTGTTGGCTAGTGGGCCACTTATGGTGGCCAGCGGGCCACCTTCAGCTAAGTACCTCCCCCTCTGGCTCAAACCTGTAGTTACTCCACTGGGATTACTTACGTACTAAGAATCTGTAAACAATTCGTAACGGCTAGGTGTGAAAAATGAAAATAATGGTTGCCTCGAAACACAACAGCGCTGCAGACTCTCCATTTCGAAGCATCACGAAAGGTCGGTAGATGCTTGACCGACCGTCATTGTTGAACCTGAACTTCGATCAATTCGTGTTGGCAGTTCTCGTGCTAAGCTACCAGTTAAAGAAAACTCCAGCTTTTGCATTTGTTGCCACGTCGATATCGGTACCTGTGCGATCCGGAACACGTTAGCCCTCATTTCACGATGCCAGCATGAGGAGGCCAGGGCTGCCACCGTACCAATCGACCTCTATTTCACGTAGCCGTGTCTGGCGTCCTTGACGATACCTTCCGGGCAACAGATAAGGGCATCTGGATTGTTTTCTTATTGATCTTTCTCGACTCATTTGAAACGCTCCGCTGCTATGGGTGGCATCTGTTACGTTAATGCCGTAATATTATTAATAGCAAGCCGCCACGCCGACCCGCTGTTCGGCTGTCTGCGCGGCGCCTGCTGTGCTGTAGATGCTGTGGGCTTGTGCCTGGACAGCAAGCCGGCGCCGCAAGGTGCGAAGGCTGAGGGACCAGCTGTGAAACCAGGTTAAAGAAAAGCCGAAGCATTCAACGCCTGAGTTCTGCATTCGGCAAATGTTTTGAGACAATCTGGCGCAAGTCCGACCGGACGAGTGTGTTTTGTTAACTTCTGTGTGAACCCAGCCCTTTGACTGTTTTGATTTTCTGGCCTTTCTTCGACTCGTCCTGAAATTGCACCCCTAGTATTTATCCACTCACAGCAGGAGAAAATCGTCACTGCTTTACTTTTCTCCAAACAAAAGAAATCTATGTTTCATCGCGGAATGAATGACAGTGTACAAGTTGTTGAAAAGCTTTGCTGTCTGCGTGGTTCATTAATTGTTCCGAAACCATGTCGAGGTAAGTGCTTAGGTAACTATGCCTAGGTCGTTTCTGCAGTCAGACGCGCATGATTTTGTAACGAATAATATTAATACGGTAATAATAGGTTGCTTACGAGTTAATATTGCACGTTTGTGTCAAAAGATGTAAGTCATATGTACTGTAAAGAAAAGTAAAAAAAACTGATAAAACCATAAAGCATGTAAATTGTGAAAAACCATAGAGCGTGTAAATTGTGAAAAGGCTTGAAACATGTTGCATTGAGATGAACTACGTACGAAGTTATAAAGGAGAAGAAAAACATTTCTACAGCCGTCCAGGAGCTTTTCAAGTGTGAGAGTTCACACCTAATATTTTAGACATGACAATTTTGTGATGTTTGCTTCCTCAATCCAAGATAACAAACAAAAAGTATCACGCTTTCTCCCAAGTATATTTTGTGTCTTACTGCAGCTTCGTTATCAGTTTTCTGCCAGAAGCTTGTCCATCGGGCGTATAATCAATGTAGTAAGCGTTTTCGCGAATCATTGGCGAACAAGCAAAGCAATTTTTACAGTCCATTTTGGAACTAGCCAAAGCAACGGTATGTTTGAAATGCGGTGAATGCGGATGATGTCAAGGCTTTCATTATTTTAGAACGCAGTTTCGTCTTTTTCACCTACAATTCAGAGCGACTGCGTTGGTGCGATCATCAGAACTAACTTCACAATTCTCATTACGATTGAAACCAACTCCATGTGCCCTACGCGGTATGCTATTGCCGATGCCGTTGATTGTGCAATGGACGCGTTGTTCTAGAAAGCGTTGGGAATGTCCTGTGCAAAACCGAGAAACGACAAATCGTCGCAACTACGTTCGCCATAACTGAGCGACTGGGGCGCGTTGGGCATTTCCGCGTTTTGAAACGTTAACTCGTTTTCCAACGCCTATTGTATCGTTACTTGTGTGAATGCCGTGAGATGAAATTGGTTTACGCATGATCAGTTGACTTGGTAGAGAAGGATGTGACTGTGGTGGGTTCAGTGAGAATCATCATTCAGGTTCGCTGTCTTACAGAGAGAGATTTCACAGCTTGTGACCGCAGAAAGAGCAATGGTCAATTATTTCTATGCATCATGTGAGATAGCATTGTAAAATACTGTTTAGGTATTTGAGAAGGGTAGTTCAGGTGCAGAAACAATAAATGCAGTCACAAAAAAATGACGATTAACAAAATTCTTATGCCATCATCATTGCTAACTTACTCAGGAATAGAATAAAGATGGAAAATGTAAATAGAAGTATCAAATCATTAAAATAGTGTAACAACCATGTAACAATCCATATGCAAACCAAAATCTTACTGCATGTACGTAACACCTGTTTTCTGAAAATGGTTAAATTATCTAATTATTTGCCTGTTTGTTTAACTCTATATGTTGCTCCGAAAACAATTTAACCGCGAGTGAAAGAATTTGAGCATCATCTAACTGAATTGCAATCCAATCCACAATGTACACATTTTAGGCGGCGCAAACGACGCAGCCCTTTATAACATTTCAGTGTAAAAGTATGAATCAAATAGCTTCTTTCCTTCAAAATTTTAAAAACCAAAATTGATTTGAATTAACGATTGCAGAATTCATTCACCAGGTCTCGTGTCATCTGCTTCATATATTGTTTGGAAACGCATTTCTGCGGTTAAAAGTGAATTTGGGAGCAACTAATTATTTGCTAGACCCTTGCAAGACTGCTCGGCAACTGAACCTCATAACCTTTATTGCTTCGTACCACAACTCAGTGGCGAGACCTAAGTCAGGAAATGCACTTGCTAGGGCAACCACCAGTTTCTAGAAGGAAACTATTCTTCCATCTGCCACAATGGCCCTTCAGGAGAAAGAGAATGCTATTTGACGATCCAGTAAATGAAGAAATGCATTTGCATCACCTTCAAGAAGTGGTTCATGCATTGTTTGTTGATTGAAAAATAAGGAAGAACTCTGATATTTTGTGCTCAAACCAGTGGTGCTATGACGAAAAAAACGTTCAGTGGTTCAGGTCATTTGTCGGGAAGGAAATGCAGATAGGTTGCCCAAGATCCGGTTTCATCTACCATATGCGCACGATCATGCTGATCATTCAGGCTTGGGTTTTCAACTAGTTTGTCGCGGTAATATGTAACTATTAGTAGGGTTCCTGCAGCAGTAACAAATGGTCTGGCCCAAGTCAACAATATGCGCTTCTTTTCAACCTTACAGAGGCAGCCGGTATCAACGTAGGCGAGAGCAAAACGTTACGGCGCAGTGCTTTCGGATATTTACTTAGATTGACATCTTGAAGACATAGCTGCAGACCTAACGTACGGCGAAGCGTGCTGCTGTCCGACTTCAGCGCAGACGAAGCACAATTCCGCTCGACAGCAGTAACGCGAATGAGACGAAGGTTGGTTCAGGAACTACTATACAGTAAGTGACAGTCCCACCCGAGCACGTCTGACAGTGTTGTCTGAAAGGTTTTCTTCGTGTCGAATTAAAAAAAGCATGCTGTCGTTTAGTCTCAAATGTTTGTAAAACTTGACCATTCAGTACAACCCGTTCCGTGAAACGAAAGACATGTCAACTATTTTCAGTTTAATTTTGTGTTGTAGAAAGTCAGTGGCTGTGAGGAAATGCCTTCAAAATGCTTTTTTGCAGATGCGTCAGATAACAACGGATTTTTTCCCAGAGACTTGTGCCAGTTTCGTTGAAGATCGATCTGGCTTTACAATTGAAACGTTGAGTATCCGCCTCAACAACATGCCAATCAGCTCAGCAGAAAACAGACAATTTGAAAATGACAGTTAAAAGACAGCTTAATCTGTAAAATCTCATTTTGTCACGACTCCGCACTTAACTACAACTCAACATTAACCTCGAAGCTTTAGAAAAAAATTATAATTGCCTTTAGGTAATTAACCAACAGTCGAGGTGTGCTCTACGAGACAACCTGCTCTACAGCATTTCTTCGGCGATCTGTTGTCTTGACCTCAACGCAAATCGAAAAATCAACTCAACCCTTCTTTCAGCAGCAGATCGCCCGACAAACTCGGCAACTTGTCTAACAGCAATGCGCTTAAAGATGAAAAGACCCTGCTAAAAATTCCCTTTGTGAAAACGGTCAATTGATGTCTGAACAGCATACAGAAAGGAAAAACTCCGTTTCCGCTTTCGGGATTGTCCTACCTTTGGGCGCAGCTCTGGTCGAATCAAAACAATTGACTGCTTTAAAGTATACCTATTGCGACATGCCAAGTGTCCAAAATTCCAGACAGGCATTTCTTGCCACAAAGAGTTTTGGGGGGCAGCACATGACATCGCACACTGCGCTTGTCTCTGCGATGCAGCGCTCCAAGAGGGTGAAATCGCATAAATTATTGTCCAGAAACGTATCTTGTCTGTGTTTGAGAAAAAAACGTGTGCGGCATCGGAAGTAGAATGTTGCGAAACAGGACAGACGTTGTGAAATTTCGACTGTTTCTGAGCGTAACGTTCCATGAGGTGGACTACAGGAGCTAAATCATCTCGGGCTCCCATCCTGTAGCAGTTGTGACGTGTCATTGTGACCTGCTTGTAAGCACTTAAAAATCGCAGTCTCTCAACTTTTACCTGAAGCATAGTTATACGCATTGCCTAGCAGGTTAGTGTTATAATATCTGCAAAAGCTCGTTACTTAACATAAAAGGCCGGACAATTATTGCCATATCCAAGGAAGAATAAACGACAAGGACCAACAAAGAAAGGGGGCGTTGAGTCAAAAAACACTGTCATCTTTTAGAGAATTTGATAACCTCAGCAACTGCTTACTTTTTTCAAAACAACCCAGGATCTGGCGTTGGTGGCAGCTGCAATGAAGACTGATGTGTCAGTTTTCACACTGAGTGCCCGACAAGTGCACTTTGAAATTATTGCACTCCGCACAGCGCGTTTGAAAAAAAGCGTCCCTGAAGCGCCAACATTGTTTTTGATTCACGAGCGTTTTCTGCTCTTCGTCGATTTTACTCAAAAGATGCTGTAAGGAAATTGACTTCATCTCAATCAAGCCCGTTGTGCTCATATGTGGGAATCCACACGTGCGTTACTAGACATCGAGCAGTGAAATGAGCGCTCAGCAGCGCCACCGTGTGTGGCGTTGACCCGCTTTGTGACACTTTGAATGCGGAAAGAACAGACCTTTCCGTGATTCCCCCTCAAGTGATATGGTGGAGTGGCAACGCGTGTAACAACGTTTCCTCGTACTGTATCTTTGGCGGGGGGAATGCCGCTTTCCTACTTACTCATGTTGCACGAAAATATTTTTACTTTAGTTGTCGCTTTGTGTTGGCTTTTCTAGAGAAAAAGTCCCTGCTAGGTTGAGTTTGATTAGTAACATCTCCGGTAGGTCGTCCCCCACTTCTTGTCTGGCGCTGCACGGCTGCGTACTTATCAATAATGTATGATTACTTTGCTATTTCATAATATTCCTGAAAGCATCAATCGACGTGGAAAGGTTGATACGGCGCAGCAAGCTTAGGGTTCTTGTTGTTGCATTAGCGAAGCTGCGTTGTTTGGCAAGCGAAACGTGAATTGTTGAAAGCAGCGTGAAAACAGTTTGTCAGTGAGCTCAAGGAACACCAAATGCAAATCGGAATGTAGGATAAGCTCGCTTTTGCAAAGCAAGGCTACAAGGATGCTGAATTGCGTGGAGTGAATTTTATTTCAATGAATAAATTGTGTTTGTATGGTGCAGCCATGCTGAGCCAAGCGGTGGGCGGGCGAAACGCCGACGGTCTCTTGAAACTACCAGAAGAAAACTTTCAGTGGACAGGCTTTCTGGCTTAGCTGCAGCAGAAATGACCTTTTGCAATGGTTTTCTGGTCAGCACGTAAAAGGTATCGTGCATGCGTGAGGTGTCCGTCCTCTCCAAAAATGACGTATGTGTAAAGCTTTTCCCAGTTCCCGTGTCAAAACTGTTGTTGTCTTGTTCGCATTTTGCTACCCACGGGGACTCATTTCATGTCAGGTGCGATTGTTTCATTTTTGCTTTTTTCACCACGTTTCGTCTTGCTTCGTTTCAATCATGCTTTTGCCTTGGGCTCGAATGTTTCGTTTGGCAGCTGCCTCCCACACTCCCGCTAAGGCTATCTGCCGCTTCACAGACGCCATTCTGTGAAACACTTTTTGAATTTAGCTCGTTTCCTTGGTGAATACGGTCGATTTGAATGTGTATGGATGCCAAGAGGGACGCTTGCTTCAAGTGTTATCGGGCAGTGCTCATCATGTGATTAATATTGGGTTTCAAAATCACGTGTATGTCAATAGGATGCGTGGGGTTGTCAAGGAGTCGCAGCGTTCGTTGATCCTTTCAGTGCGCGAAGCTTAGAATCCGAGGAGCAAGTCTACGATGCAATACTGAAAAAAATCAAGTGCTTAAAATCGAAAGTAAAAGTTCACTTGATCTCATGAAGTCGCGTGCAAGCTTTTAGAATAGCATGCTGGTTCTTTAATGTGCTGGCAATCTCTTAACGAGTGCCATTCACGTACCTCATGCTTTCTAGGAAAGTTGCTTCTTGTGATGCTTGCAGGCTCAGCGTTGCAAGCAGTCGTTTGGAGACCACTTTCTGTCGTAGAGCTTGCTACTTGAAACCTGATATCACTGGAAAGTAATTTGACCTCAGTTGCAGAAAATTTACTTGGGTTGCGCCACTTTAATCAGTCGTCTTGTTGCGGTATTTTGTTTTGCGGAAGTGTGACGCAATACGCAGCATCGTGACCAGAGATCACCTGAACATCACGAGATGTTTATGGGGTCACAAACTATTTGTTGATTTGGTCTGCGCAGAACCTGTCTCATTGAATTGTTGCTTTTGCTCAGAATAGACGATCTATTGCAACCTTATAAGTATAAAGCACGTTACTTCTGGTGTGCAATTGCAGACGACAAAGGCTTTCAGTGACATGTTCGGTTGCAAAGTTTGTGTTACTAATACTCAAAACGTTCGTATCAGCTTGAAATAAAAAAAGTTGAAGACATTGCAATGAGATAATACAGTATATCTTTTTGTGAAAATATGTGTGATGATTCTTATACTATTAAGCGAAGTATTTGCTGTTGGAAGCATCTACAGTGGATGTCTCATATTTGTGAAAGCCACCCTTTCGACAGAGATTGTTTAAAGCAGGTGTTTCCAAACTTTTTTCCAAGAGAGCAAAATTCTGAACATGTGCAGGCGCTCTGGACAAGACTCTTATAGCATGTGTGGTGAGTACCTCTGACATGATTACGCCTGAGCTACTCAAACTTTAAAGAACATGGAGCACCGTGTTTTAAGGTAAGTTGAAAAATAGATTAGGAGTGACAAGAAGAGTCCACACCCTTGATTCAGTGACGGAGACAAACCGAAGTAGCTGGATTCTTGACGGCACATGCGCTTCTACATTCCCTTCTTTTGCATTACTCTGATTACAATAGCTGTGTGTGAATGTAAGCAAATCGTGAAACAGAAATCGCTTTGCCTTTAAATCAATCCTAATTCAAATCAGTTTCTTTTTTGAAAGTGGAAGTCTACAATATTTGGACTACACGCTCTTGTGAATACGAGGTTTATTTCATTGCCACGTCCCACACAAATCACGTCAAGCAACTGGTCGAATTTAGCTCGGGCGCAATCCAATTACCCCTATAAAACAACTTACTTTTTACGCAACGGTACAGGTAAACGTTTTTTGATCGGATCATCCCTGTAGGCAGAATAGAGCAAAACGCTCCAATGTCTGCTAGCAATGTGGTTAGAGAATGTTTAAAATAAATACTGATATTTCAGTGCGACGTTTCCCAACTTTCTACGAACTGATGCCCCCACTCGTGTGCAAAAGCGCTCGTTGCAGAGGACGTTGTTTGTGGTAATGGCTGCTTTCAAGTTGGTGGAAATTTACTTCTCAACAAATTTATTTTTGAGCATGGTTCCAAATTCAAAATGGAAACAAAGCTCTTTGCAGTGTTTTGTTACTTACTTGATACGGCGATTTTCATCCCCTTTCAGTTAATTAGTGACCCAGCTTTGCGCTAGGGTAAGCTGGCTGTAGGAAATCATCGTGCAAACTCCGTTGCCTTTGCTTTGATACCACGTTGTATGCATTTCACTACGACAGCATCTCGGGCCGCAACTGTCACATTAAGGTCAGCAAAGGTTTTGCACTTTTATTAAGAAACAGTATCTCCACTGACTCTACGCGGTCTAAACTTATCGGAATTAATTTATAATCTAGTAAACAAGGGAGTTTACCTTGTGCAAATTTGTATTCATATTAAAAATGTCTTCCAAATGCCTTGGAATTGCAGACAGAAACCGAGTGTTAGCAATTCTTCAACTCCGTTTTATTCTTTCACAAGTGGAACGACACGCGTATCGTTCCCTCACGACAACCTATCCGTGCAGATCAGGTTTCACTTCTTTGTGTGCCGATTGCAACACCATTGCTGTAACTTCAACACGTGTGAAACACATTCTGTCATATACGTACGTAAGCACGTATATGTCATGCTTTGTCACCAAAAGTAGCCATTCGCATGACTGGTCAGAAGGCTCGCATCGCAGGTTTCGCCCATGCGTTTTGTAGCATTCGCTACAAACGGGTATGTGTGCAAGAGAAATTTAATTATTTTAGGCATAAAGTAATCGTTCGGTGATCTAGCCTTTTCCTTTGGAGGAAAGGGCATTTCATTCATTTCTGTCTTTCACCAACGTACACAATGCCCGAGTGCAAGGAAAAATGAAGTTGGGTGGCAGACAATTGCGTTAGCATCAGTGAGTTTGAATGCCGCTAGCGGTTTAAATTGGGTCAAACAATCGACGAACAAATCGATACCAGCACATGGGCATCTAGTGCTTTGTCGGCAGATGTTCTGGAATCATCATCAACATCTGCTGCCAATTCGCTTTACATGGTAACGAAGTGGCTGTGATGTCCACTACTTCAGCACGTTACCGAACCGCGGCAAATTTGGAGCCGTCACTCACCGTTCACTGGCTGACCTTGCTTGCTTGTGCGATTTGAGAACTGTGTAATCTGAGATTTTTTGCAATTTTCCCTGACACTGTGGCCTTTCGCGTGATTGGGTCGCTTTCACTTTGGGTTATTGATCCTGCAGGTTGACAGACTCGTGGGTTTATGGCTTTTCCGCTGTTTGTCATCGTTCAAAGCGCATCGCAGCCGGACAGAATCAGCATAAAAGGCCGGTGCGGTCGTAAATTCCAATCGGCGCATTTGCGCGTTACCGCCAGGGCGCTTCCCGTGTGTACACCATGCTTTTCTGCGGGATAAGCATCACACGTGTTAAAAGGTGCAAGTAAATGCTGAAAGGTGATGTTGTTTTCTTGCATGGTGGACATTTATCTCATACGTACAAAGCTATGCTTCCACGTATCACTAAAATTACTCAGAAGTGAATGGGACTTTTTCTAGAGACATTCAGGATTATGTCTGAAGAACAAAACAGCTTTTTGCCGTGGTAACTTTCCAGGTATCTTCAAAAATTGGTGTTCTCTGTTTCAGCTTTCTTCGAATGTGGGTGTTCTCCCTCAAAATGCTATTTTATTGGTTATGCCTTCAACGAATATATCGAACGATTGTCCCTGGGTTTCAGAATCTTTGTTTTATGTTGTTTATTTGTCTTCCTTCGTATAAAAGTTAACAAATGAAAAATTTTAAATCAACTTTGAATATAAGGGTACCTTGCTATAAAAATTTTCTGAGTGCCATTTAATAAAAAATGTTAGTAAACCAAAGTTTTGGTTTTGTAAACTTCCAAGATATTAAAAAATACTGAAAAAAAAAGTGTAGAGTTTTCGCATCAAATTTTTATCTTACAGCGAACAAAAAGACTAGATTCGCGTTTTGAAATGCGGCCTACGACAACGAAGCAAACGAAATTGCTGTGCTCGTCAAATAGAAATTTTAAAGTTGAGCGTGATTATTTCCGCTTTAGCTCATCGCTACACATTACAGAGATAACACCAACATAATTGAGCGATCTGTCAATTCCTTTGATTTTATGTAGTTGTGGTGATTAAGAGCGCTTTGGGGGACTGGGGATATCGCCCCTCCGTAAAATCTATAAAAGTAACTGTATTCGCCACAATTTTGCTCAATTTTGAAAACAACTTTCGCGATAGTATGAGACTTGACTACCAAATATTAATGAACTCGACTCCCCCAACCTTGCTGGCTGGATCCGCCCCTGGCTGTTACCATCCTCGTGAAGTTTAATTTCTTCGAGATACAAGACACACGTTGAAGAAAATGACAAACTGTGCTGCACTGAGCCATTGGTATAACAAAATATTTTGTCACTAAACGGACGTGCAGCACTTTTCCAGGTCTTATGGATCGGTTTCCTGAGAAACGTTTGAGGTATTGGTCAAATATTTATCCCATGAAATCGAAAAAAGTTCATGTAAGAAACGGGTACTCTTGTTCCATCAAGCCCGCTTTATCACGGAAAACCATTCACAATGCAAACTTTCTTTCTTGACCCATTAAACATTTCACGTATGTGGGAAAATTTTTTCTAACGTGCCGGTTACCCGTGCCTTAAATTAATTTTCCGAACACTTGCTTCGCGGGCCTGCTGCTCTGAAAGTGGGAGCATACAGTTTATGTGGTTCAACCTGCGGTAGTTAAGCGTGCTGGATCAAATCTTTTGACTTCTTTGAAAAGGTTGCTGCCAAAAATGCTAAGCTGCGTTTAGTTTTCAATGCAAAGTGGTCAGCTGCTTTTTCAGGGGCGCAAACGAAGCGTTTGAACTTCCTGTCTGTGTGCGAATCGAATGTTTTCAGAAGCTAAATTTTAGTTTGTTGTGAACAAAGTAAGTCATTCAATGCGCGGCCCACATTATGATAGTGACATGATTTTTGGTTCAGTGAGACATTTCGGTTAGGCATAACTGGTTTAGTCAAATAAAATATCACTCTTAAATCCGGAGTGCAAACTCTCTTGAAGATTATTATGAGTCCTGCAACTCCGATGGGAGCATACAACCAGTCATGGCTAGTCTGGGCGTACACGATATAACTGCTTTGTTCTGGCACCACTTATTCACTTAACTGACAAAAAGCACTTGGACATCCGTTGAGTAGGAGTAAACAAATGTCGATGACACAGCCTTCCTGGAGAGTTAGCGTTTGGTCCACTTCACAGCAAGATATTGCGGTTATTACTTACAACGATTGCGAAGAGAAGGTTGTTTTTTCCGTTATTTGCGTGAATTCAAATTGAAATGTGGAAAATCAGAAGCATCGGAAAGACTTTTAGCAACTTTTTTTGGTCTGGCCAAACTAGCTATATTTAAAGCAGACCTTCCTGTGGAGTAGTACGACTGGTTTAAATTTAAGCGATGCAGTGGACGAATCCAACTGGTTTGCATACGTTCAGTGTTCAGAGATCCCATGACAGACTGATGCCAACTGACAGCTCTGATGTCACATGTCTTTCGACAAGAAGCCTCTTCCGCGATTAGATTGGTCTGAAATGTCAACGCATCGGTTCTTTTTTCAAAAAATCTTGATCGTTGTGAATGCTTGTCAGCACATAGCAACACTATGAGTCAGAAGTACCGTTGAAGTAACCACTGCATAACCAAGGTTTTTACCTTCCCACAGCGATTTGTTATCAGTGAATGTGGCACACAGGCGACATTTGGCCGTCTAAAAATTCAAATGTTGCTTCCCCGGCAAGATCATTTGCCATTGTGGCCGGATTACATGTCAGAGACAGGGTGGAAGAAAGAACGGTAACGTTGGTCTTTGACTGCAGTCAGCTTTGCACTTTTAACCTATTGAAGCCAGCAGGCAAGGATCAGATGAGGTCACGGACAAGATTGTTCAGAGTCCAGCTGCCAGAAAAAAGTGGGTACTTGCGACCTATCTCATCTTGTTAAAACCTTAACGAAATCGATCAAGCGATACCGAGTTGTCATAGGTTTCGCTCGGCTGAGTTAACCTTTTATTCAAACACAGAAATGCTCTGCATTCCGTGACGGAGATTTCCGTTTTCGGAAAACTTTAGGCTAGCATGCTGTTGGAGAACCGAGTAGTTGGCAAATCAGGCAATGAAATGTCGCTGGCCTTGTTTCTCTTGCTGTGTTCATCTGTTCCATCGAGGCTTGGGCTTTTAGAATGTTTTGAAAGTGCTTGCATCTGTATTGCTTCTCGGTTTACAGTTGTTTTTTATCGCTTTAATAGTCACTGTTTGCCTGGATTTTAACAATATATTGGACAAATGTAGCTCTGAAAGTGCCTAATTTTGCCAAACACCGTTGTTTACTTTTTGTTTACTAAATTTAATACATGCAATAGAGAGCAGCTGCACTAGTAAAGGTTTTCGCGTAACCGAGTGTCAAGCCCACGTAAAGGGTATTGCAGCATCGAACTTGTTTAACTAGTAGAGCCCATTCTTGCAGCTATTTGTGAACAGGAATGTTTCGCGTGCTTTGCAAGCCGCATTAAATAGAGCCCACGCTGTGACAGGCAAATTGCGGCCGCCGAAAGAATTTTGCAGCAGTTTGTGACGCTCGAAGAGAAAGTGGGTGCAGACAAAGAATTGGCGCTGCGTGGTCGTAAATCAAAGCAGCGACTAGGAGGTTTATAAGCAGGTGTGAAAGCTGATGCAGTTGGAAAGAAGCCTTCGTTTGAGTCGTGCTGAAAGCCTGTAGGTACGTCTTCAGCACTTGCCTTTTGTTGCGCTGTCAGATGAGTCGTTGGTGAACGCGACCAGGTAGAACGCGCATGGTAGAACACGATCGGTGGCTCGTTTTGAAACCCAACAAATCCGTAATGGGCAAGAAGGCCATTGCTGGCATCCTGGGACGAATAAAATGGTTGACCCGAATTGGATGAGTTGAGAAAGTAAGTCTGTTTTTTGTTCTTACTGATTCCTATTGAATGGAGTGCTGCATGGAAGATTGTTTTCTGGAGACTTTTGGCACCATGACGATCCACTTCTGACCGTGTGCGCGTGGCACGTCGTCGGTACATGACGTCACGTTGCACCGCAGCGGATTGACATGGTGTCAGAGATTTCCGAAAACTCTGACAACTTCATGTCAGTGCTGAAGCTGGGAAACAACATCGCGCAAGCGTTCCTAAGGCTGCGGTGACGACGTGCAAGAAGCCCGGGGCGTTGCTTGCGCAGGATCACAGCGAGGTGCAATTCCAACCGCTCGTGTGAAAGCCGATCAGATTCGGTGCTGTTCAAGGTTAGCTTTCGCAATCGTGCTAGGGCGACTGTCTGCTAAGTAGATTCAGGATCGAGGGCGTCCAGTGTTCGTTTTCCTACAACTGTCACCCCGGGCGATGATTTTCACCACTCGATCGCGTAATTTCTTGGGAATGGCAGCGCCGACTCTCGCATATCATTTTCACCGTGTCTCAACGCCCCATTATACGCGGTTGAGTTTGATCTTCCCGTTGCTTCCGCGTTTTTATTGTCACCGCTGCACGCCTGGCTGGCGGCCTTTCAAGCTATTGCTCATGGAAGCTGTGGCTTGAAAAAGATACCCGTTCTGCATAACTACATAGAGTCTTACTGCGTCCGCTACTGTCATGCCGCTCTGAAATTTTATACATTTTTTTCATCTGAAACATCAATCGTGGTGTCAGTTGTTAAACATCGTTTAAACCCGAGTCACCACGACTTCAAGCCTTTGTTACATGGTTAATTTGTGTGCTGTGAAATTGTTTTTGAAACCCACGGCGGATGTAAATACAACTAGACAACTGTTTACAGAAAATGCAATGTCAGCGTTAAAGCTGTCTATCATATAAACTTGTATTGGGTTTAGCACCTCAGGAAAGTACCAAGTATTGCCAATTACTCTCATGCTATGTCTACACAGGCTGCAGGGTGCATTGTGACTAGTGCTTCATTAGCTACTCTGAACGAATGTGAGAAAAACCGCCTTGTTTCGGTTTGCCTCAAGTGGAAGAACGATGACAAGGTAAGATGTGCTGTGTTGCTAAGCGCCGCCCTCATAATCAAAATGTACTTGATTCGCTGTATTTGGTTTCTGTGTTAACTCCTTGTATGGGCGCAAGACACTCCCAACATATGAATCCGTTCTTTTCGCAAACGTAACAATTTCGTTTCTTTGTCCTTTCAGAACAAGTCACCGGCATTTCTCGCATTGTAAAAGTCGTTGCCTCTGGCGTCCCGTAATCAGAACGTTTGTCCACTTGCACCTTGTGCAGTGTACTTGCAGGAAATGGTCCAGAGTGCTCTTTAAGTTCGAATATTGGTCTTGACGTTCAGAAAATAACAGTTTTTTCCTCTTTTTGCCCACGTTGTTCCGACCCCGACAAAAACAAAGCTCTACATATTTTCGTGCTGAGATTCATATGACGTAATTGAATACTGGCGCCATCACAGCGCATTATGGTGATGTACGGCAGGAAAATGTGCTTGGATACCGCCTATCGATGCAGTTCACTGGCTGTCTTTCAATCAAGATGAAATTTGAAAAGGAGCTGACCTTATGAAATGCCTGACTGAAAACGTCATATCGTCAGAATGCCGGCCATAAACTGAACTGTGCTGTTCCCTTTCCTCTTCAGGTTGCTTTGATGTGTTGTTTCGTTTATTCTTGAATCAATGCAGTCTTAACGCAGTAACTGCACACCGGTCTTGCTTGCCAGTGTACAAAAAATTTTTGGGTTCTTAGAAAGAAATCACGCTTTTTAAATTCAGCATCACGAAACCTGATCGAGTAATCAGTCCCCACAAAGGCCACGCAATCGATTTCACGTATCTAATCACATCATCAGTCCTAAAAGTATGTTTGAAGAAGATGGACTCAGGATGCGTACAGTTCGTCAAATCAATTTCCTATATAAGAAATTTATTGATTAATTTGTCTCAATCACCTTTGCGGACGCTAATCACTTTAATATAAATACAGTATATATGTGCAAGTCTGATAATCGTAGCGTTTTGAAAGAGAAGCCCAGTCGGCTGATTGCCTGAAAGCTTGCACAGCCAAACTAGAGCTTTTAATTGTTGAAACCCAACTAGAGTTCATAACCTCAAAGATTTTCGTTCGTGGTCTTATGTCCCGATCGAAAAAATGACATTTACTTTAGGCAGGCTTGCTGCCATCACAAGTATGCGCCTCTGCCATTTTTGATGCTATGAGTAGCAGTATGTTTGGAAGGACAATTCCGTGCAGTAAGCTTGTGCAAAGCTCGTGAAGCTACGGGTTGCTGCGAAAGACTAGTAAATTTGACGAAAGTTACAGTTAGTGAAATTTGGGTCAAAGTTTACTCGTGTTAGCTGAAGTGTTTAAAGAGAAATCATATTTTATGAAAGAAAATTTATAATGCTCTGAATAGTAACAGTTTTTTGAAAACCAAATGGTTAAAAAATTTTTGCATATTTAATCCTTTGCGACCTTACACAATAAGGCAAAAGCGACAAACGAAAATGAGGCAGAACAACAAAGAACTGGCAGTGAGGTGGCAATCCTACATCGAGCCAAGAAAAATATGGATTTGTTCCAAACTGGGAGTTTTTTAGATGGTCTGTTTCCATATGTACAATTTCATAGTGTCAGTCAAAGTTGAATATACTTTCATTATTGGTGCCGCTGCTCTTTTCAGTCTAAACCAGAATATCCGTTTTGCGAAACTGATATGATGCAACGTAATTGTGACTTCATATGAATTGTGTGGGGCGCTAGAAACCTAGAGCTAACTGATGTTGCTCACAACAAAGTCATCAACTTGAAAGCGATGTTGTGATCTTAACGAGACGAATCGATGGTTTTGTGTAGAGGTGGTAAAAACTATTGACATTTTTATGTAGTTACGCCACACGAACCTTGCAAACTATTTCCAAACTATTATACCAATTTCTGCGTGGCATTCTCCACTAGACACTGACACATCCGCTAAATGGTTTTCGTTTGGCGATGCGGTCACTAGCTCAGAGCAGGGGACCGTCTCTCAGCAAGTTCCCAATCTCTTGTGCAAATATTTACTTGACATGCCATCAAAGGTCCTTTCACTTTCAACTTATTTTGAAAAGCACACGGAAACGACGGGTGGCGTCTTGCGGACGTCAAGTAAATGGAGGGTGGTTCTGATTTAATGTATATCAACTGTAGCAACGCTTGCCTTAACAGTTGCGGAAAATCCTGTTTGTGTGACCGTGATGTCGAAAAGCTTGTCAATCATGGCCGACTTAACATCCGTGATGACTAGCATTCCAAAATTGAAAACACAAAGCACCAAGCTGTATGAACTAGGACATGATATATGCACTTAATGAGCAGGATTGCCAGCCTATCTTCACCAAGAAAAGCCAGGCTTAGTCCCAAAAAATAGCAGTCATAAAGCATACACATATAAACATGCATAACCAAACACAAAATAGATATTAAAACTCATCAGAAACATTTCGGGAATACAATTCCAAACTTTAGAAGCATTTTCTTTCCCCGTGATAACACTGACGTGCATTTGTTTCTTATTAAATACATCGAGCATTTTTGGGGCACCGTAAAATATTTACAATATTCTTTGCACCCTGCGTGGTCATAGACTCCCGTGAGAAAAGGTTTGTAATGAATATGCAGCTCAGACAATGCTTTGTCAGAGTCAAAGCCTTTCTGACATAAAAAAGCCAGACAAAATCTGACTTTTTTTGATAAAAAAAAAATCCAATTGCGTTAAAACCAGAATTTCAAAATCTGGTTTCAAAAAAGCCAAATTGGCAACCCTGTTCGTCTCGTGCGGTTTGACAACCCGGTGATTGCACTGCTGCGCTGCACCATTCAATAAAACTATTGCAACAGTCCGTTTATTGCAGTCGAGCTGCTGCGTTTGAGCAGACAAAATTCCCACGCGGTATTCTTTGTTAGCTGTTTGCGCCATACAATGTATGCGTTTTTTGACAAACGCGAAATTTTGTGAAGGTTTGCTAGTTTTCAGACGTTGTTTTGTCGCGGATTTCTATGTACTGTAGAGCGACTCAGGCTGTTTCTACTTCAGTTCTTTTTTCCCGAAGTCCCAATCGTCAAAAAGAATGCTTTAAAACAGGGATGTCACACTCACTTTAGCCGAGAGCAAAAACAGCATTGCCTTCTTTCGTAGGGGCAGTTGTAACAGGGACAAGTATGAAATATTTGTCCAAAGGGTTAGTTTGGTTCGCGAGTGAGTGGCACTGCTCTAAATTGTGTTTTGCTCGTGTAGCAAAAGGCTACATACACAAAGGTACTCGTAAAGTCACCAACTCGGTGTCTGAGTTTCGGATGTTGAATTACAAATGTCTGTGCACGTCGTAAAGGAAGTCACTTGCTTTCTGTTGTTTGGTACAAGCCACCTGTTGTTTTCTTGATTCACCTGCACCAGCCTGGAGTTTAAGAAAACAAAATGAATTTCTTGTATTTTATGGAGAGTGGAAGAAAGATAATAAGCAGAACCCTTGTACGCTGATCGCTGGGGTCATTTTAACAGCAGTTTTACATCTAGCCCTCTGAGCTGCTGTGCAAATGGTGCAATGTCATTCGGACTACCAAAAAAAACAACGTGACGTCAAACTAATCTTTTATAAATTCTGAAGCTAACGATATGTTAGGATAATAACCAAACACAGCCAATTTCGCTTGTCTCTATTTCATCGCCTTTCATTTTATTTCGCTTTTCTCTCTACTGCACAGTGGTGGTACTTCGGCGTTAAGATGGCAAAGTTAGGGGAACATTTTCTTGTTGTATTTTTAGGTACTTTAGTTAACAGTCGGTGCAATTTAAAGATCGTCAGCGTCCTCAAAAGACCACGCCCCAGCGAATTCTCAGTGGGTTTCGTCACCACCGGCGGCCATTTTAATGTAAACATATTTCCATTAGGTGGAACGGCGAAGCACAGCCCTGCACGCTCTGGTGAGCAGGACGTTGTGTTTGCGACATCAGCAGGGTACGGCCAAGCCACAAGTTAATGGCAGTGGTTGTAGTGCCTCCGCTATCCAAACTGACCATATTGCCAAGCGGTGCTTTTGGGCATCAGCTGCATTGTAAGAGTTGTCTGTCAAATTGCCGCGGGGATAGAACGCAGAAACCGAACCTCGCCATTGGTAGCTTTTAGTCGGAGATAACATACCTTTGATTTTGTATTGAACAAGCTTCGTCTGATCAACTAAGCGAGCTTGCGAATTCCTAGTTTTTTTTTCAAACCAAACTTTATTTCATAGCTTGGAAAGTAAAAACAAGTTTCTTTTTAAAATCAGGATCTCGCGAAGTTGGCAAGCAACGCGATCGGAAATGTTTCGTGCACGTTGAAGTATGTGGACAACAAAGACTGGGACAAATTTTCGAAAATCTCGTTTGTGGTCGTTGCTGAGCAACAAGGTAAGTTTATTAAGCGATCCACCTTGTCGCAGACGTTCCTAGAAACCGTGGGTGCGCTGGAGGCGCCCGGGAGGTCAACTTAAAAAAATCAAGCACCACTGAATTTGAAAACCGATGCAGAACGTACCTCACCTGCATCGGCACTTACTTTTCTGTATGACTTACAAACTTTTTGTGAGAGTGACTGCGCGATTTCGTTGGAGCTGTTTGCGCTGCTGGCTGGTGCGCGTTCGTGCAGGCAGTGGGCCGCGAATGCCCTTGAAGGCTTTATTTGTGTTATATTACATGGGTGTAGTGGGGCGGGAACGCATGGGAACGGCGTTCCCACACCTTTTTCACGTTTTCGTTTAAATGAGCTTGAAGCTGTTGTAAAATGGCTGTTTCTTGGATGCGTTCCTACATCGTTTTTGTTAGTACTACGTCCCTGGTTATATTTTCATATGTAACTGGTATTCTTCATAGCTACTTTCGTGAGAATCTCTTATATAATCTGACGATGAGACTTCACCAAACGTTTCGATTCTAACCTTGCGGTAATACTAAAGTGAGGTCAAGAAACAGCGCGTTGTAGCTGATGTGGTGACTTAGATGCTGCCACTGCTTGGAACGTTTACGAACTGTTGCCAGGTTTTGATCATGGAAGCCTCACTTACGTCACGACAATCCGTGCCACCGAAAACGTGGAAAAGTAGAGTTCCGCAAACGTGGAAAAGTAGAGTTCCGCAAACGTGGAAAAGTGCCACCGAAAACGTGGAAAAGTAGAGTTCCGCAAACGTGGAAAAGTAGAGTTCCGCAAAACGTTAAAAACGCCTTGAAGTTTTTCGCTGTAGAAGTCTTGCAGGTTTAGATGTACCCTCTTTGGACCCTGCTTTTTTCGGTAATTTGTCGGTCATTGACCGAATATTTTTAATGACCGACAAAAGTAAGTCAATTCGGCCATGATGCTTTTTTCAGTCATAAAAAATGTCCCAAAACGAAAAAAATGGCGTAAGTTTTTAAGGCTGTTTCGTACAAATGACTGAAATGCCTCAGCGAAAGGAAAAACAGGTTTGGTTTAACCAAACGAATGATATGCAAATGTCCAAAGCCTAGTTTCAGGGCGAACTTCCGCGATTGTACGAAAGGCATCTTTGGCAAGAAACCTGGGACTGGGTGTCGGCATGTCGCACCGCCCGCCAGTGCCAATGCTTTGAAATAAACCTGCCGCTTATCTCGACTTTGAGAGACTCGGCTTTCTTAAGGAACGATCAATCTTGTGAATGCATTCCAACATGAACAAGTGGTTGATTCACAATGTGGAGATCAACTACGAGTGAGAGGCACCCAGAGACAATGCTTTTTTTATTTGCTGTAGGTCACGCATGTTTGTGGTCTTTCGTTTAAAAGGTCGGGCATGTGTGAAAGGCCGCGCCTCTTCAAATTCTGTTCTTGTTTGCATTTTGGCAAATGTGGCCGGCCACTTAGTGTGCAATATTACCCATGTGCACGTTTGCCGAATGAAACTCTTCATGAAATGAAAAGTGCGATGAAACGTCGACAGGTTGCTTTTATTTTTGCCCATCAGTTCGTAACAGCCATTTATCTTTCGAATGCGTTAAATCCAGATGTTCTATATATAGAATGTACACTTCCAACGTGACGCAGACGGAGTTTGAGCGGCAGACGACTGATGTTGACTGTGTATAATGTGACCTGCTGATGGTTACGTCAGTCGTNCTAGTTATCATATCGAAACAAAGTATGACTAAAGCTCACTGCGAGCTAAACAACACAGCNCCATCTGTTTCGCAAGCACGCGCTGCGAAAACGATGATCTTTGTACCTGATCGACCAAACCGCCCCGTCTCGAGGCATGCGCGGTGAGTGTGGCCGGAATGGAATGCTGACACTGCGGCAACCTTTCCCAGCAGGGGCAACCGAAATTAGATTTCACAATCAAAATTTCGCTTTCGCGATTGGCGACGCGAAAAACGGCCGCACGGGGGCTTGGTAATTCTTATTTGACATATGTCGAACGTCGACGCGCACCTTTTCCGCAAACCCAGGTTCGACACCGACCATGAGCTCGGCAGGGGGGGGCTTGCTGTCCATTGTTCGCGTTTGACTCGTAGGGAGACACCGCGATGATGCATATTTTTAGCCCGTGAGTAGATCTTTCACGACGAAAAGAAGTAGAAAGCAGCTTGTATCGAATGTTCAGTGCTTGGTGACGCGGCTCAATTTAATGAGAACACCTGCGACAGGTGATGAACGTGCAGATGTTCGGCCCAGATTCTGTTGTTACATAGAAGGTGTGCCGACTACGTGAAGTGTTTTTAGATGAAAATATCTTTTTCAAATAATTTTTAGGTATATTTCGGCAGGCTTCGCACCTCACAATTGTTTGGCGCATGTTGACATATTATGCATGCCTGATTTCCAACTGGTATGGTTCAAAAAGGCAAAGCTAGAATTGCGCCGACTGTTTCCTTGCCAACGCAAAATACGACCATTTTTGGTTGAACTCAAACCCCACGATTGGCGCCGAACTGTGTGTCCAACCGCCAAATTCAGTCGAAGAACCGTTGTGATGAAAAATGTTGCTAGCAGGGCATTGCAAGTTTCTGGAGTTAATTCGAACTTCAGTGTTCTCTGCTTAGAGTAAGTTTTCTTTGAATTTAAGTTTATAATGTTTTTGAACTTTCGACTATTTTAGAGAATTCCCCCATCCACATTTTGAAAATCGTTCCCACGAATTTCATAATAGAAAGTTGGTTGGGAGACTAATTTTACTGTTCTGCGCCTGAGTCAACAAAGCCAAAGTGCTCAATCGTGACATCACCCCGAAGTGCCGGTGTGTTTTAGCACTGACAGTTAACTTGGAACCAATATCTAGCGAGATAATTGCCAGGATACGGATATAGATCCAAGGCGTTACCGAATCAAACACCTGCCCTTCATCGTGACTGTAGTGTGGGAATCAAGAACAAGATGTGCTTGATTAGTTTGAGTTGACGTTCGGTCCTAGAAAAATGACTAGCAAAACTTTGGTTGCGTACTAGAAAGAAAAAGCTGCCGGAGCATGCAATTGGCTTGATATTTTCAAAGTTTGCTTTGGTGTGATAGGGAAAAAAATCCGCCTTTTTTATCCGTTTTAAAGGAAAAACGTTGAACGATTTTTATGTTGTGGCTACCGATCCGACTGAGCAAGACTGTCAAAATTTTATTCTTTTAAACGAAGACGTAGCGTGTATCTGATGTGACCCCCTTAACAGAAAGCAGGAGCATCGGTTTATTGAGTAATGTGCGTTCTCACAGAGATCAGAATCATCACGTGACACGCAAAGATGCAACACATTTGACACTGCAGAAAACTCCTTATGCATACACGCCGAAACGTGTGGATGATTACGTACAACAGACCCCGCCACATTTTGAGCCTCAACAATAATTTGAATTGGAGTCTAGTTTGTCATTTGAATCGAATTCTTGAAATGCGCTACATTCCGAAAGATGTTTTTTGCCCAAAATGATCTTAAAGCATTACATTTTAACTGCTCGGAGAAAGCTAGACACAACCACGTTTCAATTTAATTGTAGCGTTACCACAGTGCTACCGCATTGTGACTGCGACGAAGACGGCTTCAGTCAATGCCCGGGCTTTGCCGAACGGAGAATGCGCGACAGCTTTTCATCTTCTCTGCCCGACTGAACCTATTCTCTGAGGAGTGCCGTTAGCGCAACCTAATGCTAATTTGCTTGGAGACCCGGCTGCCAAGCCAACAAATCCCTTCGGTCCTTTGTTGAGCGCTGACAGACGCGGAAGGCCGGCAAGGCAACCCTCGGCCCAACCCGGTGTTCCGACGCAGGGCGATTTAAAAGCGACCTTGCGGGATCTGCCCTTCCGTCGCCCTTCGCCAAGGGTACGGGATCATTGACGTGCACATCTCTACGCGACTGTTTCCGGGATCGCACGCTTGCCAGCTGTTACGAGGCTACGTCAGCCAGGACGACGACTGGATTTGTTGCCTCGCATGCGCTTGTCGCTTCTTCGGCACGGAAAGTTCCTTCAGCTTTGGACAACGTCACGTGACAAATGGTTCCTCTGGTTGGATTAGTGGTAACGGCACACCAATCGACTATCCATATCTCCCGATACGACCCGAAATTAAACGTTTGCACACTCCTGGTAGCGAAATGATTCCTAAACTGCATGCTTCCCGCGTATCCCCATTCACGGGTCGTAAACGAAAGAACTGTGAGTGCATTGGTTTGTTTTGTTTAAAAGTTATTGCAGTAGTCGCTTTCAATCATTTTCTGGTCACGGACCACTTCAAAAAATTTCAATCTTGCTGATCCCTTCCAGTTTGTAATTAAAAAATTGCTACAGTGTATGGAAAATTCCGAAGTTCTTATAAGAAAGACAGTTTCTTAAACAAAAAAATAGTACGTACTAAAGATGCTAAAATTATGAATAACGCCGATGTACCTGGAACCAAAAGACATGTTTTAAACTTCATGCGTTTCAAACGATCAATTGTAGGTCCTTCAATGGCTTTTAAACAAACGCATGCAGGTGCCCGCTCCATCCTTTACTCGGACAGTCTAAGACTTCGCAGATGTAACGACAAAGCGCTCCTTGCTGCTACCCACAGATATTATGATCAAACGTTCTGATAAGATTGAGCCCATTATCGCTTGCAAGTCTTGGAACTTCCAGTACCAAGCCCTTGTGTGCTCTTTCGGTTGAACTTTAGCGCCGCCGTGTGATTTCTAGCAAGTCGGATCGGTTTTCGTGTGCCTGATCGTGGATGGGGCTGGATGGACTCGGGCCTTACATAGAAAAATGCGAGATGTTAAGGTGCAAGTAGGCCAGAGTTTACGCAGAGTCGGTCGTTACGAAATTGTCAGCATTTCACACTTAGCCGTTATATGTTTCTTTACTATGACCGGGTTTCTTCAGGTGTTCCCATTTTATGTCGCTTTCCTAAGCTTTCTTAAGCTTCCTAAGCTAAGTTTTCAATAGTTAACTTTATTTTGACTTTGTCAAAACTGTTGCCTGTTTTGGGCTTTTCGTATCTGGAAACGATAGAGTGTTGCGCAACCTGGAAAACTGACTCTAGTCACCCGTAATTGACGTCGTACCACAGTTTGGAAAACACTTAAAGGCATCCTGCGCGACACGTTATGTTGTCTTCCAACATGAAAAACGCTAAATTGCGTCAAGTGGCTGGTAAATCCCTTTCCGCTATCCCAGCATGACGTCTTTCGTGGACGACCACAGGCACCAGCCAAGCGTGTGTGGTCAGCATTAAACAAATCTAGGAATGAAGTGTAAAAAAGCAAGAGTAAAGCACTTTGATGCAGCGAGCTCCACTTTTAATTTCTGATTTTTCTTATGCTTTATTTTTTCTCTAGAACCGCAACGTCTAATAAATGAAAAGTTAGTGTACATCTTTTTGTGTAATACTCTCAATGCCATACTTGCGTAAGTTTTCCGAAAGAGGCCTGATGCTTTGCGGGATGTTACGATATTACCTCAGCATCTGCAAGGCATGCGGTTTACTTTTGCGGTGTAACAAACACATCATTGTCGTAAAAATAAAAGCTTAATGATCAGACCTTTCCGAACATAAACGCTTAAAACTTGCTCTCAAAACTAAAAACCATATAGAAGCTCACGTGTTTGACCGAAAGAGTCGATAGTACTCAACATGTGGCATTGATTGCAAGTTTTTCCGAAAATATGGTATATATCGGGATCAGCATTGACTTTTTTAAAACGTTCCAGGTGTATAAACATCATTCTTGAAATCGCTAGAACCAACGAGCTGGGACCGAAAGCCTTGGAACGGCAGACCTTCCCTGACGCCGTAATCGATCCTATCGATTTAATGACAGTAAATTTCGGAGGAAGTACCTGTCGTTTTGCCCGTTTCCCCGCAGGCTACCTTGCTGCCCGTTAAAAAAAAACGTCGATGTTGTTACGGACGTTTGCTTTTCTTGCCGTTTCGTCAACGCTATATCCGCACGCTCACGATCGCGGGCGGCTGTCGGGTGAAATTTGTTTTTCTTTTACCGCGAACCCCCAGCTTTCACCTTTTAATCCGATCCGCCTTTGCTGATTGCCAATATTGCAGAAAGAAAATTTATTCCGCCTGTACCACTTCCTCTCGGAGCACCCCGCGCTCCCAGAGCTTTATGCACGGGCTCAAAATCGGGCGTGTATCAGAAGAAGCGTGCCGCGCAGTTTTTGGCGCGGAGCTTGAGCCATTCTAGTGACATCTTCCAAATTGAAACGCGCTCACCGCGTTCGTGAAAGGCGCGCGTGTCGCGTGATTGAAAAGCCATTTGTTACGGTCGGGTATTTCCTTATCAAACGCAAAGGTTTTCTGTTGCTGCAGAGGAGGAAGCGTGCGCGAACTGCTGTGGAGTGAAGGACGCAACCTACGTTCAGCAGAAGATCAGAGAGATCGCCGACAACCAGGTGTGGCGCTCAGGGAGAAGTGTACGACAAGCGGAAAATTATTTTTAACACGATTATATTTATTCATTTGACGGTGCGCTCGTGAGCTGAAACGATGCTGAGAATTTTACAACTCGAATTCCCGCTACCTGCAAATGAGTGTGGCGCAAGCTTGATTGCGCTGGCAGCAAGCAGGCGGAAGAAGTCAAATCACTTCTTGTGCGCGTACGGCAGACCTTCTTGACAGCAAGAGAACGCAATCTGTTCAGGCCCTTTAACGATTGCCACCGGTCAAGGTGCAAGGCATCGAAGCTCTTGGCAAAATAAATCCCTGTGAATCCAAGTTTATGGTGCTGCACGTTGCCATGAACCACATAAACACCAACGCTTGCCGAGTCTGCAGGAAATATGCGATGTACAAGAACTGTTTTGATGCATGCCTCATCAGATGATTACTTACCCGAACCTCATATCGCAGGCTTCTGTTCTAGTCCAGTCATCCAGCACCTTAATGTCCATTATCTATTCCTGCTCAAACATGTGATCCACATTCTTCATACATTCGAAACGCGTGGAGGTTGAATTAGAGTAATTTGGGCAAGTGTTTTTCTTGGATTATGCAATTCATTACGCTCTTGCTGAGAGGTTAAAGTTACTATATTATTGGAAGTATTTTAAGTTTTTGACTGCGTTGGGATTAGAACTTAATGCGCGAGCTTACACTCTTACCCTCTTCAGGTGAATGTTCATCTCGTTATGTCTACCCGTACGGTCGAATATTGGATACATTAGCCTCCGGCTTTCAGCCTTATCAAGGCACTGTACGCGGGCGTCGTTCTGTTGGCTGGTCGTCTTGTTATTTTTCAGCGTAATGCGATGGTTTCATCACAGAAGCGTCCGCTACGCGTAGCGACATTTTTTTAGACGTGATTGTCTGAACGATCTCACTGAGAGCTAAATACATAACCCGCTTTTATCCCAGGAAAGTGACGACTTCGAGATTGTCAAATGCGGCGATGACCTCTTTCGGACTCTGCTGCCTTTGTGGATCGCGCTGATAGCTGTTGCCGGTCTGGTATTTCTTGCTCTGGCCGCAGTCATTGTATGGAAATGCTGGATTTCGTCGACCCGTGCCGCACGGACGACGAGCGTAAGTCCGTTCGCAACTTGACCACGTCTTGTTTTCTCTCACGTGACATGCTTGGACAACTCTCCATGTCTCAGCTCGAGTTCTGATTCTTCCACGTTTGGCGTGCACGAACAAACTGGATTAAACTTGTCGCGGGAAAGGACCGGACGTGACGCGTGGTTTGAAACAACGCCGTGATTTCCGGATCTTTCCTTAGAAATAGCAGCAAGCGCGAACCGAGCCAAAATTTACGACCAACGGTTTCGATTCTTGTGCAATCCGGAATAATCTCGCTGAACAGCTGGTTATTGAAAAGCGCACGATCGATACGCAGACGCTGGCAGGTCGCGTTTCCCTGTTGCTCCTTGGGCAAAAGCGGCAGCTGATTTGGCAAGAACGTTTTTTCGCTGATGAACCCGTCTACCTGCCAAATCGATTAGATCAACGCCGTTTTTTATTTTATAGGTCTGGTGCCCGTTTTATTCGTGTTTGGATAACCATATTGCCTTAATCAGTTACGTCATGTCAGAGTAGGATAATAACATTCTTGTTTGTTGCAACTTGAGTTGAGGGTTTTGAAAAATGTTGTCATATTCAAAACTTGGCAACGGTGTTGGCTCCAGATGAAATAGAACTGACCAGCCAAAGACCTTTAATGACAAAAAAAGTTAAATCGTTTTCCCGTGTATTTAAATAAACTTATGAAACAAACCTCTATCGTACAGCTGGGTAAAAACTGTTCTCGTGCGTTCTTGTTTAGAAGGGATGTGTAAAAAGTTTGAAAGATCCAGCCTGTAAATCGTAAATATTGATTTGTTGCAAGTCACTCTCAAAGACCTGTAATTGCATGTAGGATGCGGAAGCCGGCCCGATGAAAGTCGACATAAAAGTGGTGCTAAAAGGCGAGGACAACCCAGCGCTCGAGTACAGCGATGCTACGAATGTTGACTCCCTGCCGCCATCTGCTGGTAACGGTGAGAAAGCTAAAGACAGCGAAGAGCTGAGCCGCGAAGATCAAGAGAAATTCGACAATGGAATTGTTCCTTTTGGTGTGGTAGAAGATACTCGCATGTAATCACGTGTAACTAGTGACGGCGTTTCAGTATTAAGTAAAACTCGAAAACTCATCTTTACCGTTGATGTAGGCGACATGTTTTGGTCTTCTGAAATATTTCCGGGTTTTGCAACCAAAACGAAGGTTGGTTCCTTGAATTCGACAGAATGTTACGGAAGCGGGAAAGAGCACAATCTGTGGAATTCCATTATTGCGCTACGCTTTAAAGGAAGTTCTTGGTAGCGCTTAATCACGGCATTGTTTCGAATCAACCTACTGTTTTTTTATCCTACGAAATGCTGATCTTATGTTGGCCGCGTACCGAGTAAAGGCTTGCCTTTGGGGTCATTCAAACGCTGGTGGAAGCAAATTACTTTATAAATCTGTGCGATTGCCTGTGACTGTGGCATAGAAGGCCTTGGAAATATTCAGTTCTGAGAAATCATGTTGTGCAAAGGCGTTTGCCTGTGTGTTGTAGAAATTGACGGTACATCCGACTTGACAATCTCCTTCAATTAGTCTGGCTTCGCGTTTTTGTGAAATTCAAAGCGTGCCTTACTTGTCCTGCAGCAACTTATCTCTTCGGCAGAGCGATCAATTGCCAAATATACGAATGTTTTCGCCTATTCGTGTTGTCTGCATTTAACGCAACATGGTCATTATAAGGCTGGAGTTGTTTGGATTACTAGTTGAGTTTTTGACAAGTTTGTTGTTTTTCCTCATCCTTTGCAATGCGTGTTTGAACTTGTTTAAACTTGAATTGCCGATGAGTTGTTACTTCACGCGCAATAATTCAGGCAGGTTTCTTTAATGCAACGTCTGATCACAGGAAACAATTCACATCAAAGTCAACGTTAAAATTCGGTTTAGAACAGTAGTTCTCAAATGAAATTTAAAATTCCTGCGAAGAAATTCTGTTGACGTTTTCTTTGAGTTTACGCAAGGTCTCGTGGTTCGAGCAAGTTTGTATAGGTATTCCAGCTAAAAACACTGTAATTTGATTCTACTTTTAGTTTCATCAGCACTACACATTTTTTTAGAATCTAGCAGTATAGTTTTAAGTAGTTTACTAGCTTGGATTACCAGGAACTGGCAATGAAGAATTGAGCAAAAAGTACTGTACCAGAGCAATGAAGAACGTGGACTTGCTGCTGTAACAAGTTGAGCGTTGCTTATTTATTTCATTCATGCTTGTAGGGATTCCCCCTGGTCTGGGAACATGTTATGTAGAGGTTATCTAGGAACCAGTCGCCTTTTTTGTTTTTTGCTCCGTCTGTTTCACCGCAAGCGGTAACAACAAAGGTTCTTGATGAATACCTCGTGGCCGCGTCGCAGAGGATAAAAAGGAAAAAGCCGTACATTCTGCAAGCAACACGATAAAACCGTCACGTGACCCAGTGGTGTAGCCACTAGCTAGCCAAAATTTGGGGGATCAAAATATTTTTGTTAGGCGAACAACAGTATTTTGCATGGTGCACCGCTTCTCGGAGCAAAAATGCTAAAAAGTGTGGCGTCCATAGGCCTCTGCGTACCCCCCGGCTACGCGTATGAAGTGACCGCGCGCACGCACACACGTTTACGGATTGTGAGACGCGCGTACGATACGCACCAACAGTATTATGTCGTAATCGCACTCTAAGTTCAACAGCATGAGACGCGGTGTTAGACTGTACAGCTGCTATGTCCTCTGACATCCAGGGTTGCGGAGTCGCAAGCAATCGAAGATTTTTGGGTGGAGTGGGAGTTGGACTTTTTAATCCGATTCCGGAAGTCTGCTTGAATCATTTTTTACATCGCATTCCTAAGTTACAAGTACTAAACAGAACCGTCGCCAGGAAGTTTTCAATAGGGTCTTTGCGTTTCTGTTGGGGGGCTTTGCGAATGTACGGGGGGGCTTGACATTTTCAAAATTGACAAAACCACTGACTTATAGTGTTTCATGTTTCAATTTGGGGAGCTTGGAGCTTTGTTTGGGGTATCTAAGCGAATTAGAGCCCTCCCGTGGCGGCGACGGGACTAGTACTAACTCGTGCCTATTGAAATGGTACCATGCTATTTTCATATTGAAACAAAGTAATACAATCCGAGTAGTAAAAAGTAGGTACTATTGATATTACAAGCTAAAATAAATCTTAAATTTTCAATGTCCTATGTTTTATGTTAAGAAACTTTAAAAATTATCAAGCATAGAATCAGTTCTAAAGCAAGTTACTCGCGTTCGCTATATACAGTAGAATTTGCCTAATTCGTCATCGTTTAATTGTCAATTCGTTACTTCTTTGTCGGTCCCGGCAGAATTCCTATCTTTTGTGTACATATCTGTTCATCTAATTCGCCATGGTCTAATTCAGTGGTTCTCAACGTTTTTAAGCCGTGACCCCCTTGTCGCTTTCAGCAGGACGTCGTGGCCCACCATCGCAGACAATAGAAAAATCTACTCTCAGTCTCCTTTTAGGTACAAATATGAGCAAACAAAATGTGCTGTTGGTGATATTACAAGCCATGCAAAGAGCGCAAAACACAGTCGATTACCTCTCTCTTGTGTTCTTTCTAACGCGCACACATTTGCATTAGCACAAATGCCAAGATGTGTTTGAAGCCCTTTCTTGGAAGAAATATTTTGGCTTCTAGCAAGAAATTCACCACTGGCTTTTTTTAAAGAGGTGAAAACTTCTGATTTCGTATCTTTTGCACTCGTAATAAGCAGTAATGAATCCCAAAGCAAAGCACAATTTAACCTGCAAAACTTAGGAGAAATAAGACTGATTACCGTGCTGGACACACAAAATTTGTTTCCACAGATGAAAACCTCAAGAAAAGACCACATTTGGTTACACTACATTTTTATACCCTCCAGAAAATGTACCGCCATCAGGGGCGTAACGAGGTTAGATGGCGCCCGGGACGAGAAACAACTTTGGCACCCCCATATTCGAACCTGAGCTCTTTCGGGGGCAAATGTACTGTATTGAAGAAAGTACTTGTGACATTTTTGGGACTTTTCGGCGACCCGGCAGTCGTTCGGCCCCCACATAGTGATTCGTCGCCCGGGGAATTGTGTCCCCCTCGATGCGCTCCTGACCGCTTGGCAAAGCAAAGATATTTGCTGCCAATTAGTTATCACTTTCATGTTATGCTGCTGCTTATAAACGTTACGGTTCCAAGTGAACTTTGCCAGTAATCTAGTAAAACTTGCTAGTAACCCTGGTGGTTTCTAACAAAAAATCCTACTTTACAGTGGCGTGCCGTGCATGTCACGCTTGGGTCTGCAATGGTATCAAATCTGAATCATACTCGCTGTTTACGGCATGATTACACAGCTACAAATGCTATGGATATTATATATATACTGATTAGAGCTTAGTTCTTTTCAGATCGCTACACTACTGCAGACCTGGTTTGGTCATTCTGACTAGAAAGTAAGATGTGGTAGTTAACGCTTTTTCTCACAGTACTTGTATAAGTAACACCACGTCTGTCCAGCTACGATGCCACAGCCCTATCGATGATTAGATAAAACCAAGGAAAAAACAACGATTGGCAGATCCATTGTTGCAGTCTGGTGTCGGATCTCGTAACAATCGCGATCGGTGTGCTACAAAGAGCACTGTTTTAGGTAAAGTCTAGTTTTCAGTCAATTTGGCAAAACTGTTAGTATCTAGGAGGGGAACCGGAGCCGGAGTTACCTCTCAAATGGCCATAGCTCCGGATCCGGCACCCTGGTTAGGACATTTGGAAGGAAGACACCAGAACTAAATTTTGAGCAACGCAACATTTTGTGTCAGTGAGGCCCATCTTTAGAGGTATGATGGGATCGCAAACAATTTGTTCTTTCGAAATTCGACCGCTTTGTAGCAGTGTAATAATTTCCAAGTGTCTGAACACAGGCGTCTGTTCAGCGAAAGAACATTCCAATCTTGCCAGGAGTGTCGTGAGCCGCGCGCGTTTTTTCTGTACTCGAAAGGAAAAACCGTCTCATCGCTGGCCAAAAAACACGACTAACGCTCTTTGTTTTGTGAAGCAAAACGTCATTTTTTGGGTACGTAACAAAAGTATACGCTTTCTCCGACTGGTAATGCTTCGACCAAAAGGCTGTTGCAACAACACATCACAACTTTAATTTGTATTATAGTACGGTATATATCGTTAAGCTTTATTACACACAGCACTACTGTTTCTTACTGGGTGAACAACACCAAGGTCAATTACACCGACTTGGGCTATCTACAGACGCAGGGGCGTACCGAGGTTAGATGGCGCCCATGCTCAAGCCTAAGGTCTTTCGGGAGAAAATGTAGGCCTTCTGTTTTGAAGAAAGTACTTGCGACATTGTCAGGACTTTTCGGCGCCTCCTAATGATTTGGCGCCCGGAGTATTGTGCTCCCCTTGCTCCCATAGGCGGAGCCAGGGGGGTTGGAATATGTAGTCATTTTGTGCTTTGAGAGGCGGTATCCCAAACAAAATGCTGTTGCTAGCCTAAAATCAAAATTTTTGCCCACTCCCCAAATTTTTTATCCCCAAAAATTTTGGGCTGGCTGCGCCACTGCTGCTCACACCCCTCGCTACGCCCCTGCAGAGACAACATGCAGTTCGAGTGACCGCATGCACTTATTAGTGCCAGGCCTATTTCGTTCACTACAAGGCACCGAGACAAAACTCTGCAAACCATGCAAAGTCGGTGCAGTCGACGCTCTGGTGTGGCGTTGTTGCCAGACAAAAAGCGCATTTCTGGCCACAAACAGTATGCTTAGCGTTTGACCACTGCAACAGAATACGCGGAACGGCTATGTAGGTAAATCGCAAAGGAAGCAAAGTAGAATATAGTTGATGCGTAGAATATAGTTGATCGAAAATCTCGTGCAATATTTGACAGAGCGGTACTTTAATTGTCTGCATCATGGCCCTTACGCAAAAGCGAGATTAATAACTACAGGACGGACTGCATCGATGCAATATTTACGTTTGATAGCCGTGAACAAAACAAATGAAAAGTAAAACAGCACAAAGCGTAACGGATACCACAGTCGATCAAGAACAAGCGAGCAGCTGATACAGTGCATAGTTCCAGTTACTATGCAGCCCAGGTCCGTAACCAGGGAGGGCGCAGGGTTGTCGAATCCCCCCCTACAAAATTTTTCGCCCTCATCTGGAAAAATGCGCTCGACATAATTTAAAACCATTGGAGACAGTTCAAAAAATTTTGGCCCCTCTTGATAAACTCTTCGCCCCTCCTGGTGTCCCAAGCTGGTTACGGGCCTGATGCAGCCCCGTAAAAACTTGTTGACTTTGGTAAACGACGCCTTATTGTGAAGTACTTTTACGTATCAACGAAGTTGATATAATCGTATGATAAGCAAACCACATGATCAGGTAAACGCCAACGTTTGAGAAAAACCGCAACCGCAAGGGGGCTGCACGCTCTTAAAGAATGACAGTTAAACTTGCACAGGGCTTTTAATATGCCTACTATTGAAACGCAGTCAACGTTGTCTTTTAATCGCAAGTTTTTCACATTCTTTTCCTAAAAGTTTGGCGCGCTTACTTGTTAGGGAGCGCAACTAACGAGTGGCGAGTCGTCACTGCGAAACAGCTTCATTTGACTTACGCACGAACAAACCAGCAAACCATTAAAAAAATCAGCGGTATACGGGATTAACTTGTGGATTGAAATGATGAGGAACCTTGCCGCACATAATAACTTGCAATGCGAAGCACGGAAATGGATGACAAACATTTGCTGAGGGTCTGCTCTGCAGTAAAAAAGTGTAAACACTGAAGAACGAATTAAGATGTCATTTTCCTTTAGAGACGCACTGCAATAGAAAGCGAGTCTGAAGAAGTGCAGAAAGTGCACTTGAAACAGATTAAAGGACGACACAAAGGAAATATTCAAAAAGGAATAAGCGCTGCGTGCGGAAGACGGAAAGTTAACACTGCGGCCATGTTACGGCGGTAAACGTGGGTTTCGTTATAATTAACGTCGTTCACGCAGATTCAAAACACAGCACACAATCTTTTTTACGATCGACAACCGCGGGGCCACATTTTAGCGTCGTCAAATGATTCGCTCGCCTAGATGTTGACGAAAACAACAAATGTACATTGCCTGCAACGCATCGCTTTCTTTCGAAAATATAGTAAGAACTTTTTGCCGACAACCTGGTTTTGAAGTTGGATCTACATGCTCTGTTGTTAACACGCAGGTGACTTCAGCGTTGGTAGGTCCGGAGTTCGATTCCAAGCCGGGAATCGTCAAGACCTTGTAAAGTGGTACTGCAGCCTTCTTGCCTTGCGCACGGTGTAAGGAAAGCTGCGGTGAAAAGTCACTCGAGCCGGTTCGTGCATGAGGGGTGCAACCAACCCTGTAGGCCAGTCGTTTCCGCCTGCCTTCCCATCGGAGCATCTTCACGGAGGGCGAATGCATGTGGCTGAGGCCTTGCCAACCTCTTCATTACCCCAAACAGAATCCGTCTAGGTGTCGTTGTGGGTGGTATTGTGGACAGTTCGTATGTACAGTACTTTAAGAATTCGTGTAGCTGTATCTTGTAGTTTGATCACGTGCGCAATGACTCCATCTCCGCCAAACGACGGGATGTGCCACAGTTATCAGGTGTCTGATACATTTTACAGTATATTCTTGCATACGTCTTGAAATTTTCTAAAACATATCCACTGCGCAAATTTATAAGCAAGCACATTACGGTTGGAGAAGGTGGCCATTAGTAAATTCACATATACGTTTCTCTGATATATTTTAAGCAAGTTAATTGATTTTACAAAGTTGCAGGCTGATCAGCCCAATTCAAAGGGTGAATTCATCACGGTTTGTCAAAAATGCGTTTCTCAAATAACTCGCCAGGCAGCAGCGTTTCGCCGGAGGATCCTGTAAAACGGGACTGGTGTCAACTTGTGGCATATCGTTGAAGCGAAACGGTGAGCTTTTTTTATCCTGCAGCACTCCAATTAGAAGACAGAAAGCAAAACCGTTCTCAGCGGACTCGATTTCCCGGCGAGGCAGCTTTCGACGACGGCGACACAGAACGAGCTCGTAATGACTTGATGTCTTTCCTGCGAAGAAGGTTCATGAACTTAGACAGTCATTTAAATCAGAACGGTAGAAAAAATGCATTTAATTTCAAGTTGCTTTTCGCTTGTTCGCACGCAACTGAACATGTACGTCACGGCAACAGAAACGTTTGCGTTCCCAGCTGGAAAAATTTGCTGTTTTATTGCTTGTGCCTACCCTTATATTCACGTGAAACCAACGGCAAAAAAAGGGCCCTGGTTTAGAAAATATTTGAATAGACTCAGGGCCGCAACCAGCTTGTATTTTTTTTGGGAAAAATGATTGTAACTTGTACTATTTTCGGGGGGACAAAATGATTATAAGGGGAAATTGCCGGGTTGCCCCCCCTAGTTGCGGGCCTGAATAGGCTTCAATTTAAACAGCATTTTGAAGTGGACTGCACGGGTTTCATGACTTCAAAGCGAATTTCAGGTCCAGGCGGAAAAGCTAGTCACTGGACGGTCTCGACCCTAACATTCACAATTTTTTAATTAACAGTGTGCCAGAGACCCATATGCTGCCCTTCTAAAGGGGACATGGGGTGCAAGCCAGGGGCGGATTAAGGTTGTGTGGGGCCCCTGGCTGAAACTTAGAAAGTGGCCCTTTCTATACGTATGAAACTGTCGTTATTAGTATAAAAGTAAATGAATGAACTGAAGTATTGGTATTATTGAAACAAAAAGAGCTTGAGCAAAAAAAACGAATCGTCAACTAATATGGACGTCACAAAATCAACGAAACCCATTGATTTCAAGTCTCCATTTCTTGCTGTAGGCTTGAAACTACATCGATAAATGTTAACAAAACACCGGTGGAATATTTTGAAAATACAGTGGTACCATGTCGACGACCGCTTGAACGCGGTCTATGCTAATGCATTACCTTTTGTTTCACTAACGCCACCACCCCGGTGTCAAGCGGAATTTCTGACTTCACGCTATGTGCGCATGCACAGAGTAATATTCTACAAATCAAATACGCTGAGAAAACTGATGATTAGGGCTTAGGTTGGTGTTTAGGGAAGTGTGTGGGGTTAGGGTTAGAAAAGGAAAAATAATTGAGGTCTAAGACTAAGTCCAGTATTTTTCAGTGGTTATAGCCTACTTATTCCAGTACTGTAGCTTGTTCTGGGTGTCTGACATCTAACCAAAAAATTTTAATTTACACAACACACATCAAAAAAGTAACAGCCAAACTTTATTCCTTTATTCTGAGAAGCAGAATAACTAACAAACAATAAAAGGTCAGAAATTTCGCTTGATACCAGTATCCAGACTGCGGCCCAGCTGTTACAAAACTGCTAATCGGTAACAGGACCACATATTCTATCGCTATCTTCACTCTGGAAAACTGGTAACCTGTCAGCAGCAATTCGCTCAGCTGCATCACGCTGTCCTGAAGCATCGTGGATACCCGGATGTAGGCGTTCGTGCAAGCGCAGTTGGTGCTAATGTGACGTAACAAACTCATACTGTGAACTCTTCTGGAATTTGTACGGCCGACATCGACTTTTTCCGTTGTGTGGTTTCATAGTACAGTAACGACAGGGTATGGCAGGACGTAAGAAGACAAAGCTAAATAACTTTCAATCAAGGAAGCAATTTTAGAAATGAAGCGATCGCGATAATACATGAAACCTTTAGGAATACAAGTGTGACGCGACCACCCCAACCCCGCTAACACGACCGATTGAGTGCCGTCCAGTGGGTGGTCGTGCTAGCGGAGTTACCTGTATATATATATATCCAAATGACATTTTTGAGGTAGATGAAATTTTCTTTAAAGATTATTTTCAGAAAAATCAACTTTCCATACCAGATTCCCGACTAAAATAACATTAACCTAACCTTAAAACAAACCTAACCAAAATTTAACAAACCTTATCTACCACAATAGCCCAGTTTGATATGTCCTAAATGGATATAGTAAAAATAAAAATTGTACTCATTGCAATCAGTATTTCATTTTTCTGTTCACAATCAACGACAAATCAGTAAGACTATTAGTAAGAACAAAAGCATGTACTCACTTATCAATAACAGTTGTGAAACTCATTTTCACTTATTACGTATAGTTTTGCGTGCATTCATATTTAATAAGACATAACACTACTGAATTGTTTTTATTTTTCTACTGAACTTAAAATATATAATGGCACTCAACAAATTAACTAAAAGCACATCTCACGACTTACTAAAGTCAAAAATCAAACGAGTCATTGCGTTTAGCAAACTTAGAGGTACTCGAACGAAATGTAAACAGATCCAAGACGTGCTTGATACGGTTTAATTCTTGTTATCAGTTATGTGGTAACGTTTTAAGTAACTCGATATCTGCCGACTTTTCTTTTTATCATTCCGTTTATTCTGTTTTAAGTCAGTTTTCAAGAATTGTACCAAATAATGGCGATTCACACAAAAGATGTACGTACCAAAATGTCCAAACTAGCATCTTAGGAGTAAACAGTACCAGAATTAGTATTAAACTACGAGCTGACATTGTGTATTGTGTAAGGTCTTCATCACCACACTCAACGCGCTAGATTTCAAACATGCATCGCAGCAACAAAGAACACACAAACACATGAAATTACACGAGGACATATACGTGGCGTATATACCAACTCTGGACGTCCTGCCTTATAACACCATGGCTTATTATCCTCAGCTAAAATCTAACTACTTTCACCATTATTGAGAGGCATGAAATCACTTAACAAGTTCACAACTTCCTTCGGGGATGTCTGCAGGACCGATGTTCAAATGACGTGGATACCGCATGCGCATCGGAAACCAAAGTAAGACAAGCGGATGGAATCATAGGCGTAGCCAGGGGGACCACGCCCCCCCCAAATTTTTAGAAAACATAGTCATTTTGTGCTTTGAGAGGCGTTTTTCCAAACAAAATGGAGTTATTCGCCTTAAATCAAACATTTTGCCCCCCCCCAATTTTTTTGCCTCCCCCCAAATTTTTGGGCTGGCTACGCCACTGGATGGAATACCCTAATTTTTTAGACCTTGGAGTACTAACTTGTTAGTGAGTGTCGGGCAGACCACACGCCAAAGAATCAACTACTTTTATGTCAAGGCAGCAATTTCAATGAGTGAGCACAGAGCGCCTACTTATTAGTTCCAATTGGCGATGGTATCTTTTACAGCGTATTGTGTATTGTTCACATTTTACACTTTTTTCAGACTTAGGGATTGGGCCCCCTAAATGTTGGGGGTCCCTGGCTGTAGCCCAGTCAGCACCACCCTTAATCCGCCACTGGCGCAAGCAAAGCAGCTGGTTTGGTCGCGCGGTAATCAATTGAAAATGCGTTGTCCTGGTTTTGAATGCGTCACACCTTGCCGGAATTGATCATCCGTTTTCAACATACTAAACAACAATACTTCGTTCCTCACCCTTTCAATCGAGATCTGTTGTTGCTTGCGGCCGTTTGAGGTCTGGCTGATCCTGAAAAATAACGCGCGCGTTGCATAGTTTAAAAAATCTTATCGTAACTCTTTGGCTTTTGTGTACTCAGCAAGCGGAAGAAAAAGCCAGAAGCTGTTTTCCGTGACGAAGCAGAGCGAAGGTATGGAAGGTCAATTGCATTCTTCTATCGCTGAATGCGTTGATGAAGCTTTACCGCTCAAGTGCCAGACCAACTTCCGAACCTGACCAGTTGAACTTTTTCTGTGGCTGACACGGAAAAGTCCGTGAACGCTGGCGATCAGCGTATTGGAGTAAAGAAACCAAAAAATCCTATTCAGGGAGAGCTTCGGAAAGCCAACAAAACCGGAAATGCACAAAGCGAAAAGAAGAATGCTGAAGAAGGGTATGATGTTATCCAGGAGGCAACGAAATTTTACTGCGAGCATGCACGATTTGCGCAAAGCGCGCAAGTTTCGGAACATCGGCGCAAAGCTGCAAAAACACATAAAAATCTTGAGTGCTTGGCACGTGACCGAAAAAAACAGCTACTTACGACCAGCGGATGGTCCTTTCGGTATCGGCAAACCGATGGTGCTTTGCCGCTTGAACTCAGCCACGAACTCTTCGGAAAGTCGCCCATCCTCCCCCAGGTTCTCGATCAGCGACTCATACACGCCTTCTCTGGCTCGGCACGCCGACATCAGCTCGCGGCTCGCCGTGCGGTTGAAAGACAAGTAGCCTGGTTGAATGCGAAAGCCTGTTATCGCTCTGCTTGGGCAGATTAGATATTTCACAACGTTCCTTTGCACGCGAAGGCTTGATGCCGAAAAAGTGAAAACTTTTTTTCCAGCCCAAAGCACTGTGCTTCGTAGTTATACGGCGTTTGGTTTGAATAAAACGCTGCCGCGTTTTCTGAGCGCGGCGTGAAATCTTGCTTCAGAATTTGTGAAGACGGAAGTATCAAGACTGCTGTCCTCAGCATTAGCCTCACGAGGGTTTATCGGTTTTCAAAGCCAGAAAGGTTGTCGAGTCACTTTTTTCGAGTAGGCCTAACGTTTCGAGTCGCAAGCCTCTCACGTCTGAGTAATTTGAAAAATTTTCGATTCGAGTCTTGGACCTTGGTCAGGTCGAGTCGAAGCAGAAAATCCCTGAGCTGTTTTATTTCAATGGGATGTTAGCTCGAGTCACTCGGGAGTTAAGTCCAATCTGTCGTGTTCATCACTTTTTAAATAAATGCTTGATTTGTGATTTCCACAATATGACCAGCGTCAAGTCACAAGTTAGAAAAATGTGACTCTAGTCTAGTTGCTAAAACAATCAATAAAAATTTGGCAAACTTTCGACTGTAGTCGAACCACATCATCTTCACAAATCGTGACTCGAGTCAATTCAAGCCATTCATTCGTGCAACCACTACTCAAAACATATAATAAATCGAGCCAAGACGACGAAGAAAAAAGATGGCAATGCAACCAATGGTAACATACGAATGAGAAAAGCAGTAACAAAATAGAAGAGTAAATGCAAAAAAAGCTGCAAAAAGTTTCAAAGATACCGAGTGCCTGTGCCGCCGCCTGGCGGAGCAAATCGTTCTCCGATTCCACGTGGTGCAGAAGTTTTCCGACCGCTCCTGAGGTCACGATCGCATCGGGCACGCCGGCCCTCGTGTGGGCCAAGCTTGCAAGGTAAGTGGCTGCAGACACAAAGTGTTTACCAAATGAAACTCGACACATGTCAAACGTACCCCAGTAGTCAACACTGAACGTCTTGCTTAACTGTGAGTCTCGAAACGAGGTTAAAATAATTGTTTTCACTTTAAAAGATAGTGGAAAAGGGGTTTTCACAGGGTTGTCCATGGGACATATTCATCTGTCCCATTCCCATTCCACAGCAATTTATGCCTGTCCCATCCCATCCCATGGGACGTTTCCCATGGGATTCCCATAGGAATGACATTCCCATGGACAAGCCTGGGTTTTCAGCCGGTTTGACGAAATTAAGCGTTGTTAGACCCAATCTGCAGACAACACGCTGTTTGCCAGTGTTTCTGTATTAGTATGACGTTTTAGCCTGATCAAAATTTGACTACATGCGTAGAATTTCCAGTCACAGCTGTGGAGCATAATATGAGTTTCTCCAAAAATTAAAGAAAACAGTACGTCTTTCCGCATACGGCGTGACCCTACCTGCTAAGATGATGACGTCGTCATCTTCGTGTTCCAGAAAAGTAACCAGAGTGATGATGCCTCGGGCAGATGCGTCGACAACGGAGGTGTTGGAAACCACTCTCGCTAAAACAACCAGCTGAAAACAGCCAGATTATCAACTGTATGTGTTTATGAAATCCCAGTGTGCCACGAGGCAATGCGATTCTTCAAAATTTTATACGAGTAAAGGGCGAGCAAACTTACTTATCTCACAGCGATTATTCAATTTATTTGAAAACACACACAACCAAGATGCACGACAGCAAACGTTTCGTCTTCTGCAGTAAAAAATATTAACGAATAACATTTAGACACCAGCTGCATCTCCCAAAATCCAACAGCTATTTATATAGGCGCAAACGTTTACGTGCTCGTTTCAATCGTCAGAATAAGCAACATCAAAAAAACTTTCAAGCAAAAACAATTTGCAACTAATGCGTAATGTGGAGCACACAGCATCATAGACAAGGATAACTCGCTAGCAGATACTACATCGTGGCATTTCTTCCACTTGTTTCAAGAATGAGACGTTGAGCATTGCACCACAGCAAAGCCTGAACTATTCCGACACTGTCCTGGTTCGTAGAAAACTGTTGTGATGGAATGATCGACGGTAATGCTTTAGCCACGATGTGCTATCTGCTCGCGAGTTATCCTTGTCTATGATGGCACGATCAGGTGTGTAGATGTTCTATGAGCCTAGCCCCATACAGAGCGTCAAACGTTTCAGATAAAAGCTAAAGGTGCAAGTCTTTTAACTGCTGCAGTATTGCATGCACTCACACCCTCATGATGAAACCAAATTTTCTAAAAAATCCCTGTGCCACTGGTCTTAACTATTCAACTCCTGAAATTCGCTCTCGCTAATGAAACAAACAGGGTGTGGTGATCAGGCCCGCAACCGGGTGTTGGGGCAACTGGGCAATTGCACCCCGACCTTTTGTAAAGCATGTTTAGAATTGTTAGGTGCAACAACAAGTTACAATCATTTTGACCTCACCCACCGAAAATATCAGCTGGTTGCGTCTCTGGTGGTATTTGTTTTCTGCATTCAATGCAACTCCGTTGCTTCGCATCCTCACAACTTCTTTGCAATTCTGAGGTCGACAAAAACCTACCTGAGCAAGTTAAACTGTCCAACCTCACTACATATTGTTTCAACAACTGCAAACGTCCTCAGCTGTCTTCACTTGACAACAAAACAGTCTTCTGTTGTGCTGCAGTTGCGCCTACTCTTTCAGCTGCCTGCTAGTAGGAGGCGAATACATCTGCGAGCGAAGTAAAATCTTCAAGTCAGTACGTTATGAAAAACAGTTCATTACGTGCCGTACAAGATGACGTTTATCTCCACCTGGACACAAACTCAAATTTGGGCTTATTAAAATCAAGTCTTACAAGTCAGATTGATGCTTGGATAATGTCTGAGATAACAGCGTCTATGAAACAACCCTGGTTTCATAGCTTCAAGTCCAAGTTCATACTGTTCACATCTAAACCTACTCTTGTATACTCCGGCTGTTATCCAGTTTCATTGACCAGTGCTGGAGCCTGTTTCAATCTTTCGCAAAACAATATCTGATGCCCTCGTTACTGCAGTACAAGCGTTTCGTTTTTTGCCAACAGTTAGCGTAATCTCGTCTTTCGCTGTACGGTGTTTGTCTAAATTCTGTAATAACTCTCAAAGAAAAGCGCTGCTAAGTTGCACAAGACCACTGATCTCAAATGCCAGCAGAGCAAAACTTTGGCAGAAGCTGGTTTGCTTGCAAAACCGTGCCGAGTCCAAACAGGCGATCTTATCACTCGGCCGGATATTCAAAAGCACACGGAATGAAAATTTTGTGAACAACGATGACGTATGCAATGCGGCGCGATTACCATCCTTATTTGACGTATGTTTATATATCTGATTTTTTCAGATGTTAAATAAAAATGTCTGTCTGTACGCAGTTATAACTGTCGTTTACAGATAGTTCATAACTGAAGAACTGAACGAAACTGTCTACACAAATTTACTTGTAGCGGCTTTGGCTTAGCCATGAGTTCCTGTATCTGGTTGCAAAAATGTAAACGTTTGTGTGGAAAACGTTCAGTAGCTACGAAGATTTCAGACGAAAAGTTAATTTTGCACTTTCAGGTGTTTGCCTTAAAAATTAATGCTTTGTACTGATCAATGTCAATTCTTTACAGTTTGAAGCCACGCTTTCCGAAAACGTTTACAACGTTTACCTGAAACGCTGCCCCGGCCTGCACTGTTTCGTCATCACATTCGAACAACGCGTCGAACGACTTGAGACTAAGGCCACCTAAGCGCGATATCTTCTGCTGTTGAGGAATCCGATTGAAAGCAAAGAGAGCAAGACATGCGCATGCTTTCAGTTTGACCGCCTGCGATAATATGGAAATCAAAGCGTTAAACAATCGACATAAAAGGTAACAAATACCAGATTTTGACTGTTACACGCCTTCACCGTATTAGAAAGTTAAAAAAATTAAAAGAAATGGACAGCTTCTGTTATCATTAAATTTCTGAAGTAATTAAAATAATGTGTAACGAAATTGTTGGCATTACTGGACAGAGACACACTCACAATGTTTGGCGAGTTAATGACTTCGAGTACAATCTCCAAGCCGAATCCATCCAACTCGTTCAATCGCTCTTCGTTTTCCAAGCAACCGGTAACCACACACGCAAGGCATTGAAGTAGCTCGACCTGCAAAAGGACAACGCTTCTTTTTAATCAGACGTCAACCTGGAACCTGTTCCAACTCAGTGCGACCAATCAACCTGCATGGTTTCGTCACGTGACGTTTGCCACACTCGGTTGGTGAGCAGTTCGATCGCTCCTTCCTCAGCGAAAAGCAACTGTGCTTGCTTGTTGTTCACGTGACCAACACCTATTATGAAAAAATAAGCATTTTAGCAAACGCGACTGTAACTTGCTACGGTAAATTGTGTTATTTTAAATAAAGAAAAACACTGTTTCCAACAATCCGTCTAACTTTTCGACCTTTCTGCTACGATATGATGGTAGTCAGAGGTGGCCAGAGTCACATTTTCAGGCTCCGACTTGGCTCCTGTTCCAAAATTTTTGAATCTGGATCCGGTTCTGAAAGTTTCTCAAATTTGGGAATCCGACTCCTGTTCAAACTCCGGCAACCATCGATGCAACCGAAGTTCAGCAATTTTTTTTTAAGAAATGGCATTTATAAAGACCACGCGGATTCCTGCTACTGTTCAAAATAAAAAACGGCTCTGGATCCGGTTTTTCACAAACTTTTGACCCTGGTTCCGGGTCCAAAAAACAACGTAGAATCCTGCCGGAGTCGACTTCGGCACTTCGGATCCGTGACTACCTATGATGGTAGTGTGCTCAATGGCGGAGACACAGTAGCGCGAAGATCTTCGATTCGAAATAAAATGAGCAGAATGAAGATTCATCAACATGCCGCCTTTGCCACCAGATTTGCAACATGAATTAAACAAACAAACTAAAAGTGCTGAGAAACACCTCATAACTCACCAACGCACAAGGTGTTGATCGAATCGATTGCCGTTAGCAAGACTCGTCTGCTGACTCGGTCGAGTCGCAGCAGCCTGACTAGGGGGGGAATCAGGCCCTCGTCCGCCAACTTATTCTGGCCGCTCACGCTCTTTCTGCCCCACGCCGCTACCGCTTGGCAGCCTGCGAAACAGTAAAAGCATCAGAGACTGAAACGAATCTACAGAACAGTGACAAATTTCAGCGCGCCATTTCCTTTCCAGTGGCAATTCATAGTAAAAAAACAAGTATTTTTCCAACAGTAATAAAATCCTGAGGGTGTATCGCAGAAATCGTGGCACACCTGGTGTCCGATTTACGTTGGCCTTGGTACAGCGTCAGTGGGAATGCAGTATAAATAACTAGATGCNCAAGCAACGCGTAATGTTACGTTAATGATTCAAAGTACTGCTGCCTCAGAAAATGGTGCAAACGTGGCCGTGGGTGCTCAGCGCAAATAACCTGAAATATTTCAGGCAATAAACAACTTGCCACGAGTAGGGCCACTTGCTGGGCTCAGTTAAATTGTCGAGCGTTGCACAGACCTGGAAACCGGTAAAAAATGACTTCGGCGTGAGAGCAAAACGAATTGCTTGGCACTGATAGACGCGCAAGGCGACTTCAAACCGTGGCACACTTCACTTGAAGCTGTGGTTCTTAACCTTGCCAACCCAGGGGGCCTCTATTCTTAAAGATATTGGCTTGGGAGTCCCACGTATGTGCAACCAGACCCGTATCCATGGGGGGCGCAGGGTGGGCGAAGCCCCCCTAGAAAACTCTTCGCCCCCCCTGGAAAAATGTGTTGGACATCGTTTAAAACTATTGGACATAGTTCAAAAAATTTGGGCCCCTTTCAGAAAACTCTTCGCCCCTCCTGGTGTCCCAAGCTGGTTACGGGCCTGAGTGCAACCTACAAAGAAGGTGCACCACGTATGATTTTCAACTACACACAACAGAAAGAACATAGGTCCATTCTAGAGTATAAGTCTATTGAAGTGTTTAAAGTTCTTTGTGACGACATCAAACCTATTTTTAGTCTGTGGCCACACGTTAAGGAGTACTTGATTCCTGGCCCAGACCAGGCACCTTTGGTTCACGTATGGCACGTGATTTTCCACGGTTGTTTGCCTATCATATTTGCAGAAGTCACAGAAATAAGTTTTTTTTCTGAGTAAATATTTCGTTAAAACTTAAAAAAGGATCTTCAAAATATCCGCGGTGTTTTCCCTTTTTCGGTGCTGGCGTGTTTTTGTGGGATTATGGGTCCAAAACGGAAAATTTTCGCCTTTTATGTAAAGCTAAATCAAAAGAACATTTAATGTCGTGTTTCGTCCTGATTGCTTTTTTCATTTTTTTGCAAAAAAATCTATATTCAACAAAGAGACGATAGCAGGTAGACTGATGAGAATTAGCTCTTTTTACCATTTTTATTGATTTTCAGTGTATAAATGATTGCTTTACTCTGCATTTCGTTGGTCAGAATTCGTTAAGTTACACCAAGTTGCATTTTATAAGTTTTTTTGAACTGCGGTAAGCAACGACTCCTAAAAATCGGTTTTACCAGCGTTTACCAATGCATGCAAAAATATAAACAAATAACTAGGGACCCAATTTGAGGTAGGTGTGCTTGACTTGCAAATCAAAGAAATATAACCCCTGAAGGGTTACAACAAGACACCTGTTGACCCCCCGATTCTCTATGAGCAAAATCACTCAGCAACAAACACATGATCGAGATCTACCTATTCTCGCTTTATTCGGGTTTTCTAAAACGCAATCGACCAAAAATATATGACAATACCTCAGAAATACACTGAACTAATGAAGAAATTCTGATTGTGTGTGAGACAGAAAGGCAAGTATTGGTTTCCATGATTATCAAAAACTATGAATTTCTCTCACCTATCCATTGCAATATGTCAGATTTGCTGAGCAACATTTCGTTGATTTGCACCGTTCCAATCCGATGCGCAATCTGTCTTTGCTGTTCCGGATGACTGCCTGCGAGCGACCACAGTGCGCATGCGCCGCGCTCCTTCACCTCGTCTGACCAGATCTGTTTGAACGCCACAACACACAAACTGAAACTGGAATCGAGACAATCCCGCTTTCAAACAAGATCAGTTCACTGAGTGAACTTGCGCAAAGTCGAGTTCCGACTGTTTTTCTTTTTTTTTCTCAGTCGTGGCGGCGAAAACCCTTGTCACACACCGCGACTGTGATTTTACATCAGATCCCACATCAGAAGAACAGTGTTGTAATTAACAGGACGGGACAATGTCAAAACACTCGTTTTAGCTGTTGGCAAGGACAGTGTTTGTATAAGCGAGGCGCGGATGACAACCAGACCAGTGCGCACAAGCAATGAAACGCTGAGAAGCAACACATTTTGCCGATAGACAAAAGCCACGCAACATTAGGCAGAGAACAACAATTGGACAGCTTTTGGGCTTTAAAACGAACAACAATTGGGCTTTAAAACGAGGTCTTTCTAAACAGTGGCAAGATAATCGATGAGCATTCCAAACAAAACTTGACTTCGACTGAAGGGGTCCACGTCGACACGAAGTCTTACAATCTAAACCAGCGGCTTCAATCTGGAGTCAAATATTTTCAAGCGCGACCGGTCGCCTCCCACCTGGAAAAGTCTACAGAGGCCGTCGGGAGCTCTTTCTTCAGCGGCTTCTATCTGTGCGTGGTGGTTGTCCTGAGTCAGAGCGTCGATTGCCAGGGCGGCTTTCATCTGCGCTGGAATGCAGTGGCCGCGCAGAATGGCAACCAGAGGATGCAGAACTCCGAGCTGGACAAACTCATCCTGAACAAAAAAAAAGAACGTGTAGCTGTATGTTAAAAAAATCAAGAAAGGGCACGTTTTTCGCGTTGATGGCAGGTTTCAGTGCTGATGAGTTATTGTTCAATAAATATTTGGGTAATATGCGCGCAGTAGGTATTCGTATACACGGCAAAAAGACTTCCATTTCAATAAGAAATACGAAAGATTCCGAGCCCTAAATGTTGAACTCCCATCACATGGATCAGTACCGTGCATACTGTAGGTCCAAAATATGAGATTTTCCTCAAAGAAATCTGCCTAACCTGAAGAAAAACGTTAAATGGTGCATTTTATTCAACTAAGCATCCGATAAAATCGATAACTTCACCTGACTATCTCGGTTGCCATCGCACATTGCCGCAATCGCATCGGCGGTGGAAGTCTGCAGCGCATCGTCACGAACTGACAGGAAGTCGACCAGGAATCCAGCGGCGCTGCATTCCATCACTCGCCGCTGGATGTCGCCAACACCGGACCGGTCCCCGCGGCACAAGGCAGCGAGTGTGTTGATGGCGTTGACGAGCACGTCGACCACCTGCACGCGAAAAGCATCGATAAGTTTTGCGTCGCGCATTGTTTTCTTGACTATCGTTTTCAGCATCGGAAATCAGATTAGAAATGCTTGAAAACACACGCAGTGGAAAGCAACAAAACTAATTAATCAAAGCTGGATGCACATGGCATGCATCTTATGCGTTTTTCGAGCGCATGCGTCTGATTTCGTGACGTCACGTCCTTTTCTGATGCGTCTGGTATGGTCTGCGTTCGAGTAGGAACCTGTTTCTATATTGACGCATCA
>JGI24159J19872_10000064_pt1 | contig 56202 bp, 32 predicted proteins | sample Ectturendosymbi4_FD_19872 | JGI IMG/M metagenome (IMG submission 19872) | reverse complement strand
TTTTAGGGTCTTAGTTCGACCTTGTCGAACTTTACATCTCCGACCAAGCGAATGTCCAACGCCCAATACTACGAATGAAAAGTCATTTTTGGACGCAGGGACTCAAAACAAGTAATAAACAAGTAAGCTGACGTAACCCAGACAAACAAATCCAGCGTAGGTTTACGGAAACTGCTGCCGACGTAATGAACGTGTGCGGTAAATCAAAGGAAACGGCCTCGATGGCTGCACAAAACAAAACAGTTGTAGAGCACATTTCCGCTGGAACAATGGCCCTCACAGTCCGTGGCATCATCATACCGTGTATAAGAATAATCTGCAGCCAGGTGTTTACCAAAGATGGACCACCAAAATTATTGTCGGTATTTTTGACATGCCGGGATAAATTTTAGTGCTTTTCAGCGGAGAAGATAAGTGAGTACTTGAACGGAAAACCCGATAGCCACCCTGCGTGAAACTCAATGTGTAAGCAGACAAACACGAAACCATTTTATTTAAACAAAAAACAGTGTTTTTAGGTCTATGTTCCCCACTGCGCAACATCGGACCAACACGAAAAGGAACTAGAAAGTAGAAGTATTGGAACAGCATTCGACTTACGCCGATGACCTGGTTTAGATCAGCCAGTGTTATCTGCTTTGCTCGATCAATCGCTTGAGCTACTTGCTGCTGTTGCTGAAACAAAAAGACAACTTAACTTGTGTTACCACTTAAAAAAAACGGTATTAAAGAAATAGAAAATAATTTGCCATGCAAAGCATGATAACAGTTTTTAAGCCAATATTTAACGCATCGCAACAAGGGCAGCTTCGGAATAAGAGCTTCGTTAGATGATGTGCTTATGTGGTGCGCAAATTGATGAGCAGTGCAGCAGCGAGAACCGACAGGTACCGTTCTCTTTACAGGTGATAAAACCAACTCGTTATCGATGACAGATGTGCGAAAAACGACCTGTTAACAATTTTAGAGACCAGGGTTTGTACAATTGCACGAAACATATTTCGAACGTGAGAGATCGTTCAGGCCAGCGCAGTCAGGAATCAAGCTAATCGCGGTGCCTATTATGCTTTCACCATCAGTGGAGGGAAATTCGCGCGCAACACAAACTGCTTGCTTACTGTATGTAGAAGGAAAAACGTTTCACGTAGCATCAACAAACGCACCCTTAACAAATCAAAGAGAATTGTCATTATTACTGCAATAAAATTTTTACTTACTTCCGGTGCTAGCAGGGGCATGATTTGGGTGCATATTGCGGTGAGTCGCTTCGCAATTTCAGACTGCAAAACAGAAAATGTTTTTGGCAAATTGATACTTCACACAAGGGATGGGGCAAAATAAAAATCACGTCTCTGCTCGCAGATAGCGAAGTTCAGTTGTGACAAGAACCTGAAGAGTACGCAGGCGCTTCCAGGCCCTTCAGCGCTAATCCGGCTCTGGTCAGATCAAAGACTTGCCTAAAAACTACCATTATAGCTACGCTACTGTTCCGGATTAAAAGCAACCGCAAGCGCCGGGCGATCTCTACAAGGCGGAATGCTAAGAACCGCAAGTATGCCGAGCCTTTCGACGAGATCGAACGTCGATCGCGACTCAATGGCTACATAGGTCAAGCATGACTGACTCGTGTGAAATCAGTGCTTACTTCGGTGTGCGAGTAGATCGTGCGCACTCGAAACTGCCGTTCGTTGGGAAGCTACTGACTCCAGCAGCGATTTTGTGCAACTGAAATTACCGATCAAAATTACAAAACTACTCATATTCAAGGATGTCAGTTGGTTGGGAACTCGGCTTCTACATGTTAAGGACAGAAACCAAAGCAACGACCTCAGTATAAACAATAGTCGATAAATGCGGTAAGATTTCGTCTGATCAGTTTTAAACCGCTGGCGAATATTGGTGCGTTGGTCTCATGCGATACAAAACACCCAAACTTAACGAAGCGGGACAAACTGATACCAAGAGTTTAATCAATCAAGCGAAAAACCAAAGACATACAAAAGACTAATTGTATCCGTTTCAAGCAGACACGCCATGTATGGCGGTCACACTAACTCTTCGTCAAACAGTGTACCATTTTACTGAACAAAAAGGTGCCTGAGTAAATGTTTGAACACAAAGAAACATAGGTGGAAGGGAGGGTGACGAGGAGACGCGGTAAAACTCGAGCAAACACTTCCAATGGATCGCAAACTATCCTATCGAAATCGAGGATGTCATGCGAGCCCAGTCTACTGTCAAGGGCGATTACGGTTAGTGTGAGTTTTGCAGCAAAGAACGTTGTAACCATCAAGGTGGGAGCAGGGTATGGAATGTTTGCTCATAACCGCTCCACGACGGATCTTAACGCTTCATCGCCGGACACAGGGTGGGTTGAGGGAAGTGAACCCGCAAAAGACGTTATGTTTGAACAGCGAACTTCTCTGAATGCGTTATGTTACACATTACAATCGATCTCGGTTTGTGCGGTCGCCTGGAATGTACAGGAGCAAGTCGGTAATTCAAACTTTGAAAGGGGGTCAACTTTACGCATTGAAATTTTGAGAAAAGCAACTAGGCAGCTCAAAGATCGGTATCGGAAGTTCCAACCACTTCACAAACCGGGTAAAATCTTTTGCAAAACCTTTGAACTATCGCTGTTACGCCTTTATACGTAAATGCTCCGAGTGCACTGGCTCCAAGGGCTGTGGTGTCCTTTGATTCATTCAAACCGAAATGTGTTTATGCCGGTTTGCTCTTTTCTTGCAGAAACGGCAGACTCCTTTAACACACGGATTTCCGACTGGGGGCTCGCATCTCCTTGAGTAACACAAAAATAATAGGGCCGAAGATAGGGTCAAGAAATCGAAATCGGGCTAAATATACATGAGAAACACTCAATAATTTTGGCAACAATTTCTATGAATCACGGACTGTCAACTATATTTATTCATGCATTTCGTAAAAGAATGCAAAGCAATACTTACTGAAAGGCGTGCCAGCCGCATACAAGAAGTGTTTTGGGTGGCGACACTACGACATTTGAACATCACAGGTTTATACAAACGTGTGTGGAACCGTCAGTCATGCAATCTGATTTTTCATTGCCTACTACGAACGAAAGCGGTCGAAAACGTTACGGATATTTATGACTATTCCTGTCGTTTAAGCTTGCCTCAGTTGCGGAGTTAGATCACACGCTTTTTGCTATCTTGCAATTGGGTTATTACTACAGTCTGCAGATAAATTGTTTCCGCGAGAAAACACGTCACTTTTTTCCTCTCTACTGGACGCAGGAACACGTAGTCTGTCCCCAGCAATTGCATTTGTTTCCAGCGCAGTAAGCACGGGATCATGAAGAACACCACCAATCCGCCATAGGTGACGTTGTTACCCGGTGTTGCAGCCCCATCTTCAAATACTGATCACCTTTCCACCCGCAAAACTTTGACACATATACAATTCACCCTACACCGTTTCAGACAGTCGCGATTAACCAAAGTTGTCTCGATGGAGCCGGCACAAACGAGTTTTTAATCAGACAACGGCGAACCTCAACAGCGTGCGCGAACAACCGACTGGCAACTAGATTCACCTGCAGCGGCTAACAGGAACGGGCAGTGTTGTCATTATCGCACTTGGCAAGAACCGCTGTTTCGTGCACAAGCGCAGCTCAGAAATTGTTGCTGACAAAGAATAAGTGGCAGTGCATACATCGAAATAGCTTTAATCCCGTACAAAATTCCAGATTGCTTTATGTGTCACATACGAGCGTCTGCATTCCGTTGCTTACGTCGAAAATTTAAAAAATGAAATTGGTATTTAAAACAATTGGCAGTCAACCCCATTGTGTGAAAGATATTGCAATATCGTACATGAACGCAATATCGACGTTTTCCGATCAAAGTTCGATTCGACTTTTAAAGCATGACTCGTGGTCATCTATGCTAGAAATAATATCATGCCGTACCGTGACAAAAATACCAAAGTCGCTTTCAAGTACTTTTAGAGCACTCTCTTCGTCGGTTTACAACGAAGAAACACTTGCTGCATAAAATGTTGGAGCTTTAGCTAGAAAATTGAGCAAACCAAGACTGATTAAATGTGACTGAATGGCCCATCTTGTTGCAGGGCAGCGATCGATTGTCATATTTCAAGAATGATATCGAAAAAATGAAATAAAACTGGTTTCGCACAAAAGCGCATCAGATCCACAACGTGTCGATAAAATTGCAGCTAAAACCCGGTAACTTGATGGTGGACGCTTGTCGTAGTTATGTCCAAATGCACAATCGAAGGTTTCACAAGGCGTTAATCTTCGTAAATCATATTGCATATGAACTGCATAAAATTGAGACAGTTTGCATTGCTAACACGCAGTAACATGACGCATGTGACAAACTGGAACCGCATAACATCACACAGCTATTAGTTTTGCGAAATCTCGTATTTCACACATGACGCTGTCTATCATAACGACCATTCACGAACAGAAGTAGTGAGGCGCGGTATTTTATACGACCAGCGATCATTACGTACAAGTTATACGGCACAACGCAATACCAATGCCATAGACAGCCCCTAAAAATGCGCTGAGAATGTTTTCCGTCATCATTGCTGCGGCTGTTCGTTAAGCGTCAAGCAAATGACCGCACACAAGTAAAACACCCCGAAGCGAACATAAATTTATCAAGCCTGAAGCAGCAAGCATTCCAACAGCCATTAAGTTGAACGTACACAATGGAGCGGCACGCAAATATTTACAGAAAATCATGTGCGACCTTGTCAAATAACCACGTTAGATGATCCGCAAAAAGAGAGCTGGAAACATCTGACCACGCACTGTGTGGTGACTAGGTATATTTGCCAACACGACCCAATGTACTATCAACCCAAATTAATTTCCACAAATCATTAAACCAATGTTTCTCCAACTTTTCCATCTCGCGGTCCCCAGTTCATAATTTCATTTTTTGCGGACCTCCGAATACTCTAAACCAGTGGTTCTCAAAGTTTTTTTCATATTCCCCCCTTACAAACCCAATCACTGTCAATTCCTCCCCAACAAAAATCAAGAAGATAATTGCAAAAATTTCACAATACATCTGTGAAGAAACAATAGAAATAGACGATCATGAACTAAACACTCTTTCATAACGTCAGTCATTGCAATTAAAGCAGTTTGTCCTTGCGTACTGTAGACATTCCCATCAAAGCCAACCTCGTTGTACAGTTTTTATGAGTTGGATAAACAAATAAAAAAAGTTAAGGTTTTTCATCCGCAGTTTTTCCTCCCCAAATCCTCCCTGGAACAAATTTCCTCCCGAGAATTAAAACTTCCTTAGTGAGCCAAGTGGCACCAGTTTGAGAACCACTGCTCTGGACAATGAATAAAACCATAGACGGCTTGCACATGAACGAAATACACAAGTGTTATATTTACGTCAATGGGCGTGTAAAGATTTAGCAAAAAATTCCGTGGACAGTTTGGACTATTACATCATGAAGGTAGTACTGGTAATATTTAGTTAAACCTGAAGGTGCATGCCAGACTACAGTTGTGGTGCGGTTGAGTTGAATAATGGAACAAATGGTCGAATAACAACTAGCGGGTTTTCTTGATTCGATTTTGGTTTACGGACCCCTTAAAACACATTCGTGGACCGCTGAGGAGTTAACGGGCCCCACGTTAACAACCCCTGTGTTTTAAAGGAATACAGTCCACTTCGAAAGTACACTCATGGACTTTTTGCGTGTTCAGGAAAAGGTACCCTCGAGGGTTGCGGAGTTGCAGCTTAGCATTTTTAGTGGAAAAAAGTTATATTCAAAGTTGTCAGTATGCCTTTAATATATCGTTTATCTGTCCGGACTAGAGCTGAGTTCAAATAAGAAATTACTTAATTACTTACTTGAAAACCTTTAATTATTTGATTAAGTAATTTTGCCATTACTTGAAATTTCAAGTAATTTGTTTTTAGAAAAGCTCAGATTTTGGAAGCCACGTGTGTTGCTGTGCAGGCAACATTGTTTTGGGGCTAGAAGCTCATTCCATTAAACTGAATCGCGGTCAACAGGTGTGAATTTTGTCTGAGCCGCCCATTACATGATTTAAAAATTGCAGTGATTTTGATGTTCTTGCATGTTTTTCAGTCTAAAAGTCAAAATCCTGATTTGCTTGAACTACTCAAGTTACTTAAGTAATCTGTTAGAAATTACTTAAATTTTTGTTGCTTGAACCCAGCCCTAATCGGGACAGGCGACAGCTCTCAAGCGACTACCATGCGCCAGGATCCTGCCAAACTGCTGCAAGGAGGATCAACTTCACATCATATCGATTTAAGGTCTGCGCGCATACTGTATGTTGGCTAACAAAAATAAACGAGGGTATGGGTGTAAGGAAATTGTAAATTTCAACTACAAATCTGAGACGGGAATGCCACAACATTGTGTATTTTAGTTTCGCTATGCACAATAGTGAAATAGCGAAAGCTAACTCGCAGATTTATGCATAAATTTGAGAGACATCTGCCTTTCAACAAACTGCTTTCTGAAGAAAACCTGCGCTGTATGGAGGCAGTATGTTAATGTTTAGGTTGACCATGAGTTTGAGGAACTGAATTGGGCCAGCTACGCAAGCTTCGGCTTGCGAGGCACGAGAGCGAAGGGGGATGGCAAGCTTACCATGCGCCAAAGAAGTTATGTTAAGCATCACATTCTGTACAGATTATGGAAGAACTCTGGTCTTATATAAATGCCCCTATGGCGAATTTTTCGCGTGTTTTAGGCGCTGCACCAATCTTGCTTTATACGTTCACGTGATTTTCTGCTGTTTAAACGGAATTGCAATACAAGAATAAGTTGAAATCAGGCGCGCAACCAGGGGGAGTATTTGGGGCATTTGCCCCCACCCCGAAATTTTCAAAACATTGCATAGCAATTTTGACATTTGCAGAAACTTTCAAAGAATAAAGATGAAATTTTATATTCTAATCAATTTTAAGAAGTCTTTTTGGAATTTTTCTTTGTCCTACTGGTGAATTATCTCCTTACAAGATTTATCTTGAGACAAGGCTGTCTGATCGAAAATTTCGTAAATGATTGGTAGTTAACCACAAATATGCAGGAAGTATCAAAACTTGGGAGATAAACTATTTTTTCTTAGACAAGCCTCAATTCGCCCTCATGAAACTTTATGACATTAGGGTATACTGTTGAACCGTGCAAATTGCTGAAACTTTCAAATTGATTAGAGAAATCTTGACATAACAGTTAGTGCCACGTCAAACCTCTTGTTCTTCTACGACGTTTTGATTATTTTTGTTAGAGGCAAAGCGGACGTAGTACATTTCTTTAAAAAATGTTGTTTAGCTGTATTTTCGGTTTGAAACGTGATAGTTTATAACTAAATTTAGCGTGAGGACTGTTTCACGTTTTAGTGTCTTTCTGGGTTGATCCCAGTACCACGGCTTGGGAAAAAGGTTTGGTAAAGTGTCATATGAGTGCTAGGCATGTGTTGAACGTACCTACCTACGAGACCACTTTGGCTCCAAACGATACTTTACAAGACCACTTTTGCAACCAGTGCAAGCCCTGAAAGCCCATAGCCTTAGGTGCTTCTAAAAACTTTCACACAACTCATGGATGCCAGAAAAAGCCGTTTTGCCCCAAACACACTTGATCCGTTATGCGCCAATTACACAAGACACCCGACGTGTTTTGCCCGAAATGGTAGCATTCACAGATCCCCTCACCCTTGACATAGGCTATCCCTCAAGTTTGGGATCTTCATTTGTGATAGAAATTCAAACACATGCCAGACGAATAGAGCTAGAACGAATTTGCTAACAAGACGAAAATTGGGCAGGATTACTACTGTAGTAGCCTATACATCTGTCACATTAAAGCCATGACTACACTAGTTGAGTACGGAACCAGGTGTTTGTATGGGGATACTAATTTTTAATCTGTCCTGATCGTTCAGTCTGCATTTTGATTAGAACTGAAAAGTTCTCATTTTCGGAATTGTTGCGAAGAGAACTTTTATCTGTGTGTCAGGATTACGCAGAATCACATGGAAATATTTTCAACTGCAGCAAAAGTGTTGGTATTTAAGGCTAAGAGAGCAAAAAGCACAGTCACTCCATTACTGACAAATGGGTGGTAAAAACCTAAAATCTGTTAACCACTACAAATATCTGGGAGCTGTACTGAATACTGAGCGCTCAGATGACAAAGACATTCAGAGACAACTGCGATAAAAATATTGTGCAGCAAAAAAGCTACGAGCCTCTTTTTCCCGATGTTCAAGTGCAGACAAAAATGTACTTTTTCGTTGCTTTTGTACGCCCATGTATGCATCACAAATATGGTGTAATTTCAGAAATTCAGGCATGCAAAGATTGCGTGTGGCTTACAATTTTGGATGGAGAGTTCTATACAACCTGCCCTGGAGAGCGAGTGTTAGTAGTCATGACTCATCAGGTTCAATGTAACATTCCTACATTTGAGGCATTATTAAAAAAATAGGTACTTGTTTCTCGAAAGATGCAGAAGGTCTAATAACGTATGGTTGCATGCTTTGACGCAGTCAGATTGTTTAAATTCGTCCTTATTTTTGAAACACTATACAACCGCATTTTACTTTGCGACTGAGTGCTCGGACATTGCAGTGTTTGTTGGTTTGAGGGTGTGCATGTCACAGTGCATTCGTACTTTAGCTGGGCTTGACGTGTTCAGGAATTAGCGTCCCACTCTGCAGTAGTGCTGTACCAAGTGAACAAATAGTGTTAAGAATGCGTCCGTAAACAAGCGAAATTTCTGACCTTTGTTGTTTGTCAGTTATTTTGCTTCTCAGAGTAAAGGAACAAAGTTTTAATGTGTATTGTGTAAATTAAAACTTTTTGGTTAGATGTCAGATACCCACAACAAGCTGCACCACGGGAATAAGTAAAACCAGTAAAAATATTGGACTTATTTTCTTTTTCTAACTGTAACACAAACCCTAACCCGACACACTTGCCTAAACACCAAACCCTAAGCCCTAATCATCAGTTTTCTCAGTTTATTTTATATGTAGAATGTTGCTCTGTGCATGCGCATATGGCGTGAAGTCAGAAATTTCGCTTGACACTGGTGATTCAGCATCCAACTCTGTTGTAAAACGTTGTTTTTATTAAACCAGCGTTGTACAGAATGTGTGTGTTTGTATAGTGTATACTATGCACTTCGTGTCTGCGGGCAAAAATACATCATTATTATATGTGACCGTTTGCGAAAAAGTTGTACCACGGTTGAATAAGCACGATGACGTCACCGAATGAAATTTCATGAAAATTGCCCCCCCCCGAAATGAAGAGCTGGTTGCGCCCCTGGTTGAAATCGATTCGATGGTTGCCTCGATCGTTTTTAGTTGCCTGTGCAAGCGGAACGCGACAGACGATAATTTAGAAAGCGTTGCAGAACTAGGTTTTGCTCAGTTCCTGTTGTATAAGCTGTAAAATGTTCAGCTAGCAGCGTGGACAATCGCAAACTACTGTGCTGACAGAAAACATTCTCAACCACGGTAAAATTTCGCAATAAATCCCTTGTGCGTTGCTTAGTTAAGAGCCACTTTACCAAAATCTTGGCGTAGTAAATCTTTAAATCCGGACCATTTTGCGATGTCTACACATCGTTTTTACGCATTTCGAAGCCTCCTTCAAGAAATCAGCGACACAAAAGAACGTTTGATTACTCACCGAAATAATGTGTAGCAACATATTGATTCAATGACAGAGTCAAGAACATGCAGTATTGAGTCAAACGTTATGACACCTGTGCTTTTTAGATGACACTTGAAATAACTCAACACCACTCAAATGCTAAACAATTGCGAATTTCAGAATGTATTAAGCAATGCGGTACCGGGACCATGAGTTTTTAAAGGAAAGTCCATGAAAAAAAACGACTTGGAAGCTTCTCCAAAGCCTCAGTAAGGGCCGGGGACAGTTTAAAAAATGTCGTAACTCAAACCTCGAATCTACTGGTACATGACGCGCAAAGCGTCGAGGAGAAGCGGGTTTAACGCCTACTTTTCCGCGACAGAAATCACTATAGGTTCAGTACCTCAAAGATTGCGACTACAAGCACAGACTCAAGAGTGTTTTGTAACTGCCCTAACACGAGAAAGGATATATTTTCTTGAGTAACTCGAAGCTGCATTTGGATGGACGACAAAGCGGTGACCAGCTGCAAGTCCATACCAATTCCTACTGACTGCAACACTGTTACTTCCGCTCACACCTATCATGCGAAATTGGAAAAATTAAAGCGGTTGAGTTAATGTGGGCGAGACATCTTGGGCGCGTTATAAATAAACGAAATCAAACATGGGGTCGGACATCCGGGTCGCTTAAAGCAACAAGTAAGCGAGCGAGCGATCCACCTGTCTGCGGCGTTGACATACCAGAGCCGACGATTGCTAACGACAATAAATTTCCAATAGTTGAGCAGTGAAGCCTGTGCCTTGTAGTCGCGCCTCGCCGCACATGTAACGTTAGTGCAACAACACCACTCCGGCTTCTCTGGTGTTCCGACTTAAAGTTAAAAAAATCTTTGGGTGTTTTTGCCGCAACGGGGTAAGCGCTTGAGTTTCATGTCTAATGCGATTTTGCTCGGGCTTGCGGAGTTGATAATCCAGCGGAGCCAACGCGAGAGAAAATTACCAGTGTCCGGCTACCCATACATTTGACGGCAAAGTCATTTAGGTAGGTACACACGCCAGTCAGTTCTTCAAGAAGGCAACAGACCAATTTTGGCATGGTTATTTTATTGATCAAGCAGCGCGAGCGAACTCTAGCGGTAAAAGATTATATATTGTGTAAACCACCTCACAGCAAGCCGTGTATTCTGTGCAATAACCACAGATTTTTAAACTACTTGTATGTCACCTCATAATTCTTCAATTGCGTAAATGGACGGTGTTTTCCACGTACATAGTTTCACCAGCACTACAAGCGAAAAGCAACTGGGTTGATTCTATAAAAAAAGCTATTAGCTATGAACCTCTGGGTAGAATTTAATCCCGTCTGGCTCTACGCGATTTGTACACGCACGTTGCTTCAGGGCCAGTGGTGTAGTCGGGGGACGAATCTTTTGATGTAAGACTGGCGTTCCCTATGTCCTCAAGTGACACCAAATCCAATTTGTGTGCAGTTCTGACAGAAAAAAATCCCGACTTCGTTGACTATAGCATGTCACATATTCGCTTTAATAGAGCGTTTCCCCCACATTTTTGGCTCTCCACCACTGTTCTCGACGTGAAGAGAACGAAATCAACGCACATCAGCAAAGCGGCTTGTATTCAGCTTCACTAAATACTGCAAGGACAGTGTTATGTAAGTGTTACAGGTATGGTCTTTTCAACAGTATATTCGTACGCTTGGCCATCGCTAACATGTCACACGCAAAATTAGCCAACAAGAAGATCAATTTTGCAAACGGCTGTCTGCCCATAGGACGGTGCGGTCAACTGTTGTACAGTAAGCTTATAGCAGATTAGGCGCCGCCTAACTACCACATGCGTGACTAATTAATCACTGCAGCAACCTCGCATCACAGAAACATTAGATAGTCTTACACGCTTGCACTTTCGAGCAGCCAAAAAGGCGAGTCGACCTTTTCATAGCGATACGTTTGACATGAGGCCGCTGCAGTTTAAAGACGCCACGCATGATTGAAAAGCCAAACTTTAGCTGGAGCACGACGGTGAACCAATCAACAGGTGAGCATTAAACAGCACAACCACTGCCGCAAACCTGCAGACAAGAAACGTAAATCAAACTACAACACTGCCGGGTCTGTGCTAAGCAAAACATGTGTTTGGTAGCACTAAACGCCCGAGCATCAAGTTTCCATTTATCGACTACTTATGGTCGCTACCAAAACCTACAGCATTCTCGGACGGGTTTTTGTGAAGTTCTAATCACGGTTAAGCAACAAACTCTGCTTCGAACTGCAAACGTAAGTAACTTCCAATGTAAATCAACCACATAATGGCACTGGACGTTTACACTGAATACACGCGCGCGATGTTTCCAGCGGAGGGAGCAAACACCAGCGAGAGTAAACACACAAGAAGTTTACATTTACGACACCCTCGCTACAAATTATTATGACTCCTTCGCACAAAAGAAAGTTCTATCGTTTTTTATGGAACCCAATATAAGGCGGATGTTAAAACGAGTCGATGCGCGCTACGCTCGCCTCTGCATCGCACAATGGACCCCGTACAAAAACTCTCACATACTAACCGCCTTCTTACGTGATCGTGGATGAGTGGTAGTGTTCGGCCAGGGTAAGATAACTGACTCACGACAGTACTCAAATTCAGTATTTGTGGAGCGGAGTTACGACCACTGAGTTGTTTCGTGTTACGCCAAACAATCGCTTAACAAAAACTGTCTGATATCTTGGCAGACAACTACGGTACACAAGCCACACTTGACAAATCGCAATTCCAAACACTTTTTTTGGCTTTCATCTACATCTAGGTATTCTGTGATAGCTTTCTTGCACATCGACGATCTGCCCGCGTTGCAACTCAAGCCTTCCCAGCACTCACGTACATGCTAATCGAATTATTTACAAGAGAAATTTCTGCGGTACTGCCCGAAAGTGACTGTGTCGAAATTGTTTCGTTTCTGCCGAAAGGAAATAAAGTATTTAGATCTAACTGCTGTACACAAGCTACCCTCAGGAAAAAACATATATGTTGAATCAATTAAAAGAACTAGGTTTTCTGTATGCTTTCGAAGAATCAGCCGACTGTGCCCCATTGTGGAGACTTGAAGTACGTGCACTGAATCAATATAACGAAAAATATATGCATTGATTCAGTGCAGTAGTTACAGTTGTCAGGATGGCAGAAGGAATCACAGTTTGCTAATAGGCGCTAGTTACGCAAGGATTCACCGCCCGCGGACACGCAACAGAAAAAAAACCGCAGATCCGTTGCGCAACGACTCCAGAGGTGGTCCAAACAAACGTACCACAACGTTGTTGCTAAAGTTAATAGCGCTACCCCTTTGAAAGCCGCAGATCGGTCATCATTTATCGCTTCGTTGAATGCTATGAAAGCGCCTGGAGTTCGAAAGAAAATTATAGCTTGAGTTAAAGAGGTAACATTACACAAAATTAGTGACGGACTACAAAAACACGTTTATTTTAAACACACTGTCTTGAAACAAAATTATATCCTTGTGACTTGCACGCAACAGATGTATGACAATAACAGCCAGCTCCGCCAACGCTGTTACGCAATGTAATCCAGTTGAAGTCTTTCAATGGAAAAGCAATTCTTCCTTCCACATTACAAACGAAAAATACCCATTTCTGTCGTGAAACATTTGTTACATATTCAAAAACTTCACGATCTGAAAGCTGGTCCACAAAAGACGGGTTAAGCTGGCTGTTACGTTTAATTGTTCGGGTGAATCATCTAATGCCCACTAACTGATGATGGAACCAGTGGTTTATTTTTACTTAAGTTTATCTGTAGTTAAAAAGAAAAGATGGAACAGCATTTATTCTCACGACAAGAAGTTAGTAGCAAAACATAGGGATGCTGGAAAAGCTCAGCATCTTGGCAAAATTTTCAAACGTGAAGATTTTGCTGCATAGTCGCGTGAACACGACACAAGCCAGTGAAAGTCGTGTGTAAACGACAGGACATTACACATAGCTAAAAACCACGCAAATATCTTAGCACGTGATGAAAAACCAGCAAAACCAGTTTAAATCACCCATCAGTGGAACGACAGTGAGTGACTTGAGTTGACCAGTGAACACGTTCCATCTATAAACTCCACTGTGCAGTGTGCGAGGGTCAACAGTACTCCAGTATGTGGCCCGTTTGCAACATGTACAATTTTTTGTTATATTTAAAAATAATCACTGATGAATTTATAGCATGGTTTATTCGCGCCTTCAATAAAAAACATTTTGTTGGAGTTGGGATCAGTAACGTTAAAAAACTCGTCGTAAAATTTTATCATGAATGTTTTTTGAAAAACATTTTTCTTCAGTTTCAAAGCATTTGTCAGTTCAAATTATTTTTTTCCAAAATTCAAAATATTTTTGTGAATGAAAACTTTTTTCGTGATCTTTTCTATATTTTGTTGTTACTTATTCTTTTTCGAAAAAATATTTTTTGAAAAATATTTTGTACACAAAATGTTTTGTACCAACAATTTTTGCAGTGACTTTCTATCAAAATTCCATGGCGCAAACTGGAAATCGCAATACAGGGGTCATTGTAACCGCATCAACTCGATTACGACCACGAGAATCATTCATTGTAAAAATCTTACAACTGAAGCAGGGTGCGCGGGAGTGCAAACCTAGTTAGCTCTAACGCGAGCTACAAAATGAGAAACCACTGCAAGCAACACAATATACAGCTCAGCTTTCACGGAAATGCGTTAGCGAAACGCGTAAAGAATGCTGTAAAAAGCTAGCGTCGAACCAGTGCAGAATACCAAATGCGGTTTTGAAGCCTTATACAATTCAGTCTCGAGAAACGGGTAGCTCAATGTCCGTGATGGTTGTAAGGTGGCATTCTGTCATTGTGCGCCAAGCCGCCGTACAGCGAGGAAGGGGTACCACACGGCCGCGCTGTGCAGTAAAAGCCGTGAAGCTAGTTGAACCACCCCGTAAAAGAGGCAGCACAGGCATTGAAACCGCAGGTGAGATTGCAAAGCAACGCTGCGGATCGATGTTTATGTCAGGATAAGCTCAAACGTCCGCTATCGGCTGATCTACAAGCAACGCGGGTACGGCGTTATTTTCGCAAGGAAATCCTGCGTGCTCGCTGCCAGTTTCTCACCCAATCTGGGTGGCCTGCACAGAATTTATGACGAAACTGGTTGGTTTGACGTTTGGGTTTCTACTATCCCGACACAACGCTCTGCAGCGGTTTGTATAGTGTTGGTGACAGACTCAAGAGTACAGATATACTGCCAGGGGATGCCACGCAACGAACACCCTCACTACTGATGAACAACAAGGTTTGTCCTGTATAAACACTGTACGTCGTTCGCAGCCAGTGGGAACGCACAACACGTGGAACAAGTGCCATCTTATGTAAAATTTTTCCTAAATATAATCAGCACTCGGCAAAGTGACAAGCCACAGCTGTAAAGGTAATCGCAGAAAGCAAATCTGATAACCAAGCTTGGATGAAATGATTAAAAGACGCTGACAGGGCTTTGCTAGCCAGTGCCACCATGGTCGGCTTGTCAGGCTAAATGCGGACTGGTAGACATTGTAACACATCACACAACACACAACACGAAACTAAACCCGATGCCCTGCTCACCTTCCCGATTTCCATGCCTGGTTTGGTAATGCACAGCAGCGACGCCGGTGGCGCGCGGCGTTGTTAACCAGTGTAGAAACTCTTCATGGTCGATGACCATGCAAAACACGTGCTAACGGCACTGCGAGTTGGTTACGGTGTGACGCATAAAAATGCATTAGGACAAATTCCATTGGCACCAAACTAGTAATGAATTTAACAAGAGCAGGGTTCATCATTTTCAACTAACTAATCGTTTGTAGACATTGGTCACCATTTAGTAAAGTCATCACAAAGCCCGCTGCCGGAATTCGTAACATACTGCTGCTGTGTTCAGCGCTATTACATATTGGTATAATGGTAGATCAGTTCTGTTGATGGGTTGCTCGCAGGGGGCACACTGTTCTTGAGATTTGCGTTTTGACGACGCCAGTTGTGAACTTGCTCGACTGAACAGCTTGTCTTAAATTCATCAAGAAGTCTCGCAAAAACATCTTAATGTGTGCAAACACTACGAAAAAATTGACCCACTACAGGAATTTTTCAATGTTTGTGAACTTCATGGTGCATTAACACAATACGTCGTCTTACTTTTTTTTAATTGTCCTAAAAATAACAAAGGTAAGTTGCGAACTGCTTCCGATGTTGAGCAATAGCTTTAATTTACAAAGCCACTAAAAATGTGCTTGTACGTCAAAAGCAGCCTTACCAAGTTTTTCAGACATAGCTCATTCTCATATGATCTCTGCATACGTTTATACGCGCTTTAAACAGTTCCAGCAAACTGTGTAATACGCAGGTCAATCTCAAGGGGAAACATCTGTTGGGAACACATTAAATGCGCGCAACATTGGCATCATGGCGGAAGGAGGGTGTTTGAAACCGAAGCGGGAGCATTTAATGATACATATTCAAGTGCAAAGAAGCAACTCAATTAACTAACACTGGATTTCCACTTCTCAAGACGCGGTGGATGGGATAAACGGGAAAAATCACGTTTGAGGTCACGGTGTGGAATATTCTTGAAAGAAGAATCTAAGACACGGACAGGTCTTGTCAGAGGTGACAAGCAGCAAAAGGATACTGAGGCTTGATGACTTTCATAAGGATTTAAGGACAGAAAATATGGGCGCAAACATCCTGCGTTCTTGCGTATATGCGAATCTAAAACGAGAAACGATTTCGATCCAAAGACAGGCCGTGGCTACTGGATTGCCACTCAAACACGTGGAACTTTCTATGATCGCAAGAAGCACATTGGCGAGGAATTACCACCAAGATGAAAACCTTTCAAGGAGCAGACTACAGAAGATCAAAAGCAAGAGCTCACAACAGCATTAACGCACAGTAAACATAGGAAGATGTAACATACAGCACACGTCAGGCGAACCATAACTGTACTTGGTCCAACTCAGCCGATGCAAACATAGTGACGTATGAAGAACCTGTCCTGCGGCACCGTCTGAACCCAGGCATGCTTGAATAATGGGGTAATTACATTAGCACTAGTTCCATGCAGCTTTGGGGACGAGCACAAGCGGACCCACCCTTACGAGGCACTGAACAAACGCGCGAAATTGGCAGACGGTTTTTCAAGCGATTTTTCATGTTGTGAAACGTTCCACCGTCACACAATCGTGCCTTTGCGACACGCGCAGGCTTGTGTTTACTATCTAGCAGGACGACAAAAATGCTTTCCGCACTTCCGACACTCGTTGCTGCTGATTTCATTTCTTTCTTATAAACAAACACAACACTACAGGCTGTTTGCGAAAGGCGTTCGTTGGCAACGTGGCCAACGACAATCGCAAGAACACTTGACGTTCGTGTATTTTTAGCGTCAGAATCAAGCAGCGGCACTCAATCCCACTTGGGCATACTCACTGTGGCAGGCGGCAGGTTTCAAGTGGAAGAGACAAGCGCACTCCATTCGCTAATAAACGACATGAGGCATGCACTGTAAATTGGTCTTAGCTTATCGCGTCTCCACTGACACCAACGGCTTAACTTTTGGTTGAAGACAAGGACCGCAGAAGACAAAATGCTGACGAGCAGGTGCCAAGTTCGATTAAACATCGTGCAGTCTTGAATAGTAACTTTGCTTGGACGCAGCACGCGCGATCACTGAGGTGCGCATTTTATTAAATCCCTTGATGTTTTAAATCAATATTTCATTTTCGTTTACGTGAAATGTTTAACTTGTAGTGCAAAATCCTTGAAAAAAAAAAAAAAAAACACTGAAACAACGCTTCCATAGAAAGGCTTATCTACACGATGCTAGCAAATAAGGTTAAACCACGGGCGATGACTCCAAACGTAGCTGAAGCTTTGGAAGTTTCTCGACCGCGCGAAAACAACGCTAAAAACAACTAAAAGTTGCAGACTAGTGACAACTGCCTTTGCCTATAGTCAGAACTGCTACATGAGATAATTCAAAAATATTTTATTGTTAAGCAGCTGTTTCCAGAACCAAGCTTGAGCTACCTCGTCCTATATAGAAGCAGGTGTTTGATAAGTTGACATAACTTCCTGAAACGAACTCCGTTTCAGCTTTTCAAGACACAGCAACACAAAACAACACAGGTTTACCCAACATAATAAAACAGTAAATAAGTACAAAAACATATATTTCAAATTATTGATAAAAGGTCTAAACAAGTCGAGTCAGCAATTCATTAAGGAAAACAAACTGTGACTTGGGTGCTTGGAATACTTGGTTTCACGCAGCACCAGAGAAAAACAGCACATTTCACGAACCGTGAGGTCAAAAAACGAGTAAAAAAGTCCATTTATAGATATTATCAATAATTTTGAAGATAAACGAAAACAAAATGAGACACTGGTGCCAGAGTTTGGCCGTGAAACTAATGGTGTTTTTTACAACCCCACTATGAAAGTACATTTCACAGCAATTGCCAACCACTTCAAAACTTAGGACTGCTCACTGATAGCAACAGCTCTGCCGTCGGCAAGCCGGGGAGCCATTTAAAAACGACAAGCACGCTAGGGGTTGTCGAATGCTAACAACTATTTGAAGACAACTGTTCAGACAAAGCGAAACGCGTTCTTAAGTCAAGCCTCGCTAATCCAACCTTTTCGAGCATTAGCAGCGTAAGATAAACGATGTGATCAATGGTAAGAGCAACTTCAAGGAGGTTACGGTTTTGCTCTTTCATGGTTGACCGACACGTATTTTCTGAGGCTTTCAAGCAATTTAGTAAACAATAGCAGCGTGTAATCACTATTACAATGTCACTATCAGCGTACCATTATTTCACAGACTGAATCCAATGAAACTGCGGTTAAGTTGCATTTTCACTTCGTTCAAATCTTGGCAAGTTGGGCTGAACAATTTTGCAAACTATAGCCCATGATTCAAAGCCCCTGCTTACCTGCTTATGCATCTCGATGTTAAGACCATACGACATTTCATAATACTGAAAAACAAAAACACAGAAAGAATATGAATGGTTGATGGACAATAAGTTTTAAGTTTCATCGACGTCTGGAACGAGAAAAAAGAAATCAATATGGCAAACTATAGCAAATCGATTACAAGGCAATGGAGCACTGGCAATGCGATTCTGCCAGATAAGTGGCTAAAACATGGCCTGCTGAGCTCTCATCAAGCTTCTAAGCAAAAACCCATGTGTGTTGGCTAACAAACAAGGAAGTTGCGTCTGACATATTGCGCGCAGACGAAGCAACCAAGTCTAGCATTAATTCTAATCGGACGGGCATTCGGGGCGAAAGGAAGCCCTGCTCGTGTCGTTACGCGCCGCATTAGCCATTCATTATTCAATTCGAGCCCGCTGAACAGTTTAAATATTTCCTGTTCGCAAAACGCCCAGCGCTTGTTGCAAGCACAAGCAGCTGTACGTGCTGGCAAGCGCCGACCAATCGCGCCGCGTTCAATTACTGTTAGCGTTCGCTCAACAACTTCCTCGCGTTGTCCTTAGATTATCCGTAAAGCTTTAGCAAACTTGGCAGCAGCCGATGCGTGGGAGTTCCCGCCGCAATTAAGCCAACGAAGTACCATATATTTACAACCAGTTTCTTGGAGATGTACGCGAGAACGGCGTCACATCGAGCAATGTGACGTTTACTACTACAAGGCAGTACATATATATGTTACCTGAGGGAAAAACAAAAATATTTTTTGGGTATTGTTTTGTGCCATAAAGCGCTTAAAAAACTGTTCATGTTGTACAGAGCAACAGCTTAATATTGCACATAAGCGTGTTTTATCAGCCTTACTCAAAGTCGACCGAACAGACAGGACAGAGATCAGTCAACTGCCGTTGACACAAATTAGTCTACATGAAGTTAAAATTGCGATGGTCAATAAAATCATCCCCCTATCTTTAAAGTGGACTTCATCCACACTGAGTCAAGGTCGAACTCTGCCCGTATTTTTCGGAATACAACAGAATTATTTCGTTTTCCCCAAAATCACAATTTGAAGATACAGAATTACAAACTTTTTTCTTACTCCTACTAGCTGTTTGCCCGTTTCCTGCAGTGAAAGATGAATAAAATATTGTTTCAAAAATCGATTCGTGTTATTTTTTCATGCAAGCCGTTTGCCGATGTTGGTTAACTGTAGTAAAGGATGTCTTCATTTTAGCAAAAAATCGACGATCATAACGCTAAAATCCCCATTTCTTTTGCGCTACGCATACTTCGAAAGACCTTTCCCGTGGCTTGCAGCGATATTATAACAAATCTCCTAACTGCAAAACTACGCCAGTGCATGTGCGAAAGTAAATGCACACAAACATAGCGACAGATACGTAAACTTTTAGAAAAACGCTCATTGGAATCTACATATCCGGCGCTATAAGCCTGTTGCAAAGGCGTGTTTGGGCCATGGTAGGTCACCAGACCCACCAACAGCACTGCTGAAGCCAACGCGCGATGTACTTGCTTACCGCAGGAAATTCAATACTAAAAGCCAGCAGAGTATGGAGCATTAGTTACATTAACCTTGTATACAATAGACCAGGGGTACTCAATACGTCGATCGCAATCTACCAGTCGATCTCAAAGGTACTGTTGGTAGGTCGCGTGACATTAACACCCTGGCTGATTCCATTCAGTGCAAGTCATCACAGTGACCTCTAGTAATGACAAAAAATGTACATAGTTAAAAGTGTTGTTGTGTTGTGCAATATGGGCTCATTTAGGTATGCAAGGTACATCAACCCACATTTTAAAAATACTTGCTGTAAGTGGATCATGATGATGTGTTCATTGTATGAGTAGCTCGCATGCAGAAAAAGTGTGAGCAACCCCGAGACCATGTGACCCTTCTTCATAACCCGTGTATTTGCGCAGCCGAATGTGATTCGCTATTTGGCTGATACAAGCTGATGATTAAAAATGTCTTAAATAAGCAAAGATTGATTTTCAGTTTGTCTGATCCCTTCTGTATATCAATATTCCCGACTAAAGTGTCAGCGGAACAGCACAACATTTGATTTCCTGGCGCTGGGTCGGCATGGCAACATAGCTGCACATCCCGGGAAAAAAAAAAACTGATAAGATGAGAGCTTGAAAAGGGAAGACCGCAGTGGTAGTTCAAGGGCAACGCTAATGAGATTTTCAACCGAACTCGCTGAAGACATCCTGATGAAAAAGAAACAAGAGCAATAAAAATAAGAACTGTAAACAAAAAAACACAAAGCGGGTAAACAGCCATAACTGCGTTTGTTGCTGCAATTGGGTTAATTGCAAAAGACTACTTGAAGTTTAAGGCGGCCTAAAACGCAGTGAAAACTAAAAACAAAACCGCAAACAGATTGTACAACGCATGCAGGTTTTAACGCGCAGACGCACGACAAGCATTTGCTTTCATACTGGTTGATCCATAGTACATTTTGTCATTTCTTACGATGAAGTCGTTTCAGCCTATATGCGCGAGAAACACGCACGCTCGATACGTAGAATAACACATGAAGTGTTTTGAGTATTTGCAAGCGAAAACACACACACTACGGCATAGTAATCTACCAGCAACAGGGCGAGCACACGAATAGATAACGGACTTGCTTTCACTAAAAATGAGTGAAGCGACCGTGGCAACGGTGTTACTGCCACCCAAGAAGATCAACAGCGGGAATTCCAGGCATCAGGCATAGGAGACGCAGTCGATCACAAAGTCCATGAACAACAGGCGAGCATAAACGGAACATATCCGCTTAAAAACGACCAACGTGACCAGCCATAGCCCACACTGCAGCAAGCCCACAAGAATTTCGAACACGCCCAAGCGCACGATTACACGCAAAACAAATACTTCTAAACGCCGCGGTATATGCTTTACTGCTTTACACGGAAAAATGTACACATGAAAAACAAATATGAAGGAAAGTACAATTCCAAAAGGAAGGTACAAGTAAAGCACAATCACAGCGTAAAATCTAAATGATACAAGTCGCACTCATATCAGCTCTTGGATGGTAAGATAGAGAATGGAAACAAAGTATCACACGGTAAATCAAAACTGAAAACTCAAGTATGGCAATTTGAGAAAATAACAGTTAACTGTTAAAAGGAACAAGTAAATAATTTTGAACAGATCATAAAAATAACCAAATTAAATTTTGAAAGTATGTGGTTGCTTGGAAAGGATAGCACATAGCTACTTAAAAATATGAAAGCAATCACAGCTCACAGCTTTACGATGACATTTGGTAATACCATACCAAAACATAGACAGTCGATGTTTCAGCTATGAATTATACGTTTATACCCAAATGCACCAGGAAAATGACTGTAAAAGGATCGACGAAGCAACATAAAATTGGGCTTAGCAGCGGCGAGCAGCAAAACGTAGTTCTCTCAGACGCAAGCAAACGACGAGTTTTCCTTCGAAAAACCAAGGTACAGGGAAGAGGAGCGCAAGCAGGAAGGACCTCCACGGCAATGTATACTCATGACCTAAAGTGCGGCTATTCTTGAGACAGCCATATACAAACGGGATCTGCCTATGCGTGGCTCAACAATGCACTGGAAAAGGTGCCGTGGACCATGCGGAGGCGAGAAATGATCGTGTGGGATGGGCAGGAAGGAAACAATACATCACCCGATTCACCGAGTAACAGAGTCGCGGTGCTGCAAAGCCTCGGCGCTGCCATGATTTTGATGATCGTTGCAGTAAACAGTTAGCAGCAGTTCATCATAATTCCCCTAGGACGTAAATGTAGGCAAAGCCTTTCCGACAGTGAATGTGATTAAGATGAGGACCAAAGCTAGGCGAAGCCACGTGCACAAGACACTACCTGTTGACTTTAGCATGAACCTTACGAAATTTAGCAAGCAAAAATCAACAACAAAAAATTGGGCATCTGCGCGCACGCACTTCAATGATGCGCTTTGTGATCAGAACTATATTTTTATTTTCAAACATGTACGAACTTCTTAATAAGCGCCTGATCTTTCGACTGTTCTAGTCGCAACGGATGACCTTAGACAAGCAGTATTGCATCATCCACAAATTACGGTTAATGAAGCTGTATCAATGGATTGGAATCACAAAAGGTAAGTAACACCTCAATGATTTTAACAGCCAATAAAAAACACCCCTTTAAAAGCATCGCTATACAGGAACGATCGCGTTTAAAGTTGCTGATCTGAAATTCCGCCACGCTTAACCCAGAGACTTAGTAATACATCTAAATCTCAAAATAAGCTTTACAGTGTCTTACCATAATGTACTGTCGTTGCATTTCATTCTTTTCACTGGCCAGTTTCTCACACTCCATCTTTAGGCTGAAAAAAATAATACGACAACATCAGCCGCGCAGGAGATATTACATCCTTAGTTCAAAGAGTACATTGGTATGTTGGTGTGTGGTTCTTATCAAGCATAACGAGAGTTTCAACTTTTATCATGGCCACGTAAACAACGTCACAGAAATCCCGTCTCTTGACAATCTGTTAAAAATTGAACGTCAGGGCAAGGTAAGCCCAGTGTTGCAGATAGGATACATTTCCATAGGTTTTGCCGCGAAACGTCAGTGCAAATTGTTACGACGGCAAAAATTCGTTATCAAGATAGATGCGACTGGAAACAACGAGCGTTCACTGGCATATGTGCCCAATTCTTTTGCGTATACGGTGATGCAATTTCCCTATTAATGCAACGTTGATTGCAACAGACGAAATAAACATTTGTGCATCCGACCAGAGCGACCGATGTTCTTCAGTCATGCTGACTGACTGATGACTATGAGTACATGAAGACCGATTGACTAAGTCTCGCAACGGCTGATCGGTCACATAGCAGTACGTCGGATTTCCAAATAAACTTTGAATTCCACTGAAAGCTAAATTCATTAAAACAACTGTACAGACACTTCGATTGCGCATTGGTTTATGGTTTAAATTATGTAGTGACATATGCTAAAAAATCCTATCGGCTAAAAGTAGTTCTTGCATGGGAAAAAAAACACTATAGCACTGTAATAAAATCGCAACTCTTTTCCAGCAACAATGAAAAGAAAACTTATTAATTCTGGCGCGGCAACACTTTCTGTTTGAAATGAATTCTGAAACTGAGCCTCAAGCAAACGCTAAACTGCAGGTTCTCTAATTTATCAGTGTTTTTTGAAAAACTGGAATGCTCCGAGCTCTGCACTTTCTTCATTTCAGTCATAACAAGACATACCTATGTCACACCTAGGATTCCACAGAAATTTACAACAATGCTTCGTACGGCGGTTGGTTGCTTTTTTCCTGAGACAGTACCGCTCAAAATTAAAAGCTGCATCTACCGTGACTTCCCATTTCCTTCTTGTGAGCAGCTAGACTATATGCGAGGACAGGGTCCTTTGTGCCGATGCAATGTCATTGCATACGTTGATTTACCCCATAAAAATGAACGGGTCGTTTTTCAACCACAAAAACGTCGCTGCTTTGCTTAAAGAAGTTTCTGCCCGTTTTAGAGTGAGTCCATCTTGAATTGGCTAGTCTGCAATGTTCCTGAACTAAACAGTGTGTGGCTGATGTTTTTTTTATTATAATAAAAAAATTGTTATTGATAATTATCAATAAGTCAACCGCTTCTGTGCAAAATTACGAATCCAATGTTTTGCGTTGGTTTGCTCCGCATATCCAAAATTTATGGTCTGTAGGGCTGATATTCTGTAAAAACATGTTAAGGAGTTTATTATAGTCAAGAGTGCTTTCTATGACAAGCCTAAAAAAAGCAGTTATAGTGGTGAAAACTTTATGTTAACATTAAGGCACTATCTACTATAAATACCTTAAAATACCTTACTGACATATGAGCTCACCAACTTGCGGTCTTATGATTTTCTACAATTTTGCCTGATAAAAGAGAACATTCTCGCCCCTAACAGATGAAAAATACACCAAGAACTCCGTTACCTGCGGTCACCAAAAAGCACCTTTAGACTCAAGCTTTAAAACCTATAACTCACTTTGCAATGACTTTGTATGTTTCGTTAACAAATGGCTTGGTTTCAACAAAAACGAAGGAAAGGTTTTTAAACCAGAAAAACCGGCTATTTACGGAAAAGTTAATTGAATTTCGCGTTATTCCATTGACAATACAATCAGTAATAAACCCACAGAACTAACGGAAACAGGAACAAAATTTTTTGCACATGAAAAAACGTTACGTGCTGCAGAAATCATATAGTTGTAACACAACGAATTATTTAATTGTTTGTATAAAATTTTTGAAAAAATGGCTGGAAACATTGGGCCTAAGTTTTGACAAGAAATGTACTCAACAACAATTAAAAATTAACTCTTTTACGTAAAACCACCGTACTTGCTTAACTCATAAAATTTCATGAGACGACAGGGAGAGCTTTATTACATGTAGATTAGACAGTTTTTAGATATTTTTGCAAATGTTTAGTGATGCGCTTCCAGTAGGATAAGAGAAGTCACGCCCCACGATGTCCGAAACACGATTTAGTCCGATTTCAGCGTGGGTCGAAACTACTGAGGTAGACAAATGTGTTGCACCCCGCATAACAGACCATCTCGCTAATTCAGATGCAACCAAGCATTAAGGAAAAATCGAGCATTTCTTATAACTACGATTAGTGTAACGACAAATGACGTTTTCGAAGAAAAATAAATTGAAGTCCATAAAACGGTGAATAAACGCAACTAAACGATTAGCATGCCTCGACCGTGTAAATGAAACACCGCAAACGACTCGTCTGGCTCGACATCGATCGAATCAATTATTCTCCGACGTTAAGTTTATAGACAAACATTCACGGGTACTATGGATGTGTATCATCAAACACTGTTTCGTTCGCAGATCTGTATATAAAGGGCGTATGCTGCGTTGCTGCTTTAAAATTCATTCCGTGCCTATTCAACAGACCTTGCGACCTAAGCCGCCTGTTTTTACTCAAAAGCGACGTGTTCGCGCTTTCACGAACTCGTGTTTGTTTAGCAGCTGCGTTTAATCGACGCTGACAACAGTTTTAACTGTACACGTGCTTTTAAGAAAGTTAGGAATTTCCATCCAGAATTGACGGATCGCATGACTACATAGCTGAGGTCCCACGCACTTTCCTTTAAACTCGGTACGAACGAACATTACCGAAGAGCTTGACAATCAAAGTACGAAAGATCTATTCCACACACAACTGAACAGCTTCACACAAACCTTAAAAAGTTTATGTATGGCCACAAGATACTGAGAATTTGTAAAAACCGAGAAACCACCCTTCATTCTTGGAACTCGTTAGCTTGTAACAAATTACATCAAACTTGGCATTCAGTTATTTTACCGAAAATTTTTCTAAAAGTAAAGTTTGTAAAAAAGTCCGAACGGCCATCTAAATGAAAAACTTCGGCTGTGAGGTGGTTCGCCACGGTTAAAAATGGCATCAAGTAAGTTTTGAGTCAAGTTGCTGCGAATAGCCAACGCTTCCGAAAATCTTGCGTAAGGGCAACGTTTCTTGCTCAACCATACATTTGCCGAGCGGAAAAGAGACTCTTGCTTCACTGGCAACAGGATGTGCTGAAGGGAACCAACAAAAAATCATCCAATTCAACAGCTAGTGCGCACAGCACACATGGCCGCCTCGGTAAGTCCAATGCAAACACTGTAAATCGGCAGTTGCTTCCCATATTTACCAAAACCAATGGGGTGGGTTAGCGACAAACAGGCAAATAACTTACCTGTGATGGTGGGCCTGCATATAGTTGTAATCTTCCTTGATTCTTTCACAAAACTCCGGTATACTGGTCTTGTAAGGCTGGGCGCCAGCGGGCGGTCCCTGTAAAACAAGTATGAAGGGATATAGAAATGATCTTAACTGATCCATGGTAAGCAGCGGCTAAGGTTTTGTTATCCGCGCTTCATCCTGATCTACAGGTACACGACTAGACTTGTTGCTCCCATACTTAATGGAAGGTTTATTTCTTCTTGCACTTGCTACCTCAAGCATGTGTTTGTATCGCTGATGTACATTTCACCCAAGATAAAGTTATGTAAAGATTATACAGACAACGCAAGAAAAATCATTTTAATGCTAGCTATATTAAAAAAGGGCAATACACGTACAATATTTGTACAGCTGACCATAAAAAAATAATGCACCGCTTAAATGATCACACTCACACAGACTTACTGCAATACGCTCTCGAGAATCAGCCACTAGTTATCTACAAATCCGCGATGGATAAATATTTCAAACATCAGCCCGCGAGATTCCTCACGTCAAATTATATTTCCGGATAAGTTAAAACCTTCGCAACAACAGCCACGAGGCCTTGGTTGAAGCTTAAGTGGATTTTGTTGCTCAATGCCGTTTTCGTTATACATTGTAGTTTACCAAATGGGTCGTTATCGGCAGCGCTACAGAAATAACAATCTTGTTATTGCTGTGATTCACAAAGCTTATTTGAATTTACTTAACGTTGGTCTTCAATTCTCGTTAAAAAGCAAAGTTAGGTGAGATTACCGAATGAGCTCTGCTGAATCACTGCGATACGGAGGTGCAAGAGTGGTTTTTTCAAGCGTTACAATAAGCTAACCATTTTGACAAAGTACAGTGCGTAACGGAAACAAACTGCAACAGCAATTGTCTCTGGCTGCTGATTTTACAACACACTTCACGATTTTTGTACGGCACTTAGCATGCTGACGTCAAGTTCAGGAGCAAGATTTCTATATAGTGGTGGTGATCTCTATTAAATCTGAACAGTTCAAAGAGGTTGTTTCACTTTGACGATAGACATCCGCTGAACAAACAGAGAGCCCGCTTTGAGAGCTGCCACTTATTCAAGCCCACTCAAATTGAAGGACTCAGCCGCCATAGGTCGCCAGGAAATATCTTGGCCGTTTGTTAGCGCTTTGAGCAGATCGGTAAACATTAACCCAGAGCGGGAAGCGCTAAGTCAACAGCTTATACACACAGTGGCATCACCACTGAGTACACACAGTAAATTTGCGAATGGTACCGATACAACAATAATTCTGACATCTCGACCGACAACACATGTTTTCATTTTGTGCTGTGTGAGTGATCGCGCGTGCGTATGGCAGATCGCAGGCACGGCAGCGCAAGAGCAAATTCTGAAAACTTGAAAATACACCGAAATATAAAGCCAAACAGCGCGGTGCAACTACAACGGTATAAATAAACTAATGTACGAGACAAGTATAGTTATTCTACTCACCGGGGGTCTGCTCGGGAACATGATCAGACAGTTAACTTTACAGATGTATAAAAAGACCAGATGCGAAACGCACTACCATATATTGAAAACTGTGTGCACTGCAACAGAAGAAAATCATGACATTCATGGATATAAGGAAAAATTAGTTTGCAAATGAATGTGTTGACAAATGACAAATTATGTCAACGACAACATTGTGAGTGACCCCTGTGTGGCAGCTGAAAACTTGCATGTAAATAAAGCAACCTTTTGATAGAAAAACTGTTACTTCAAAATCAACATAATGCTTTTCAGCCTTAACAGCAAATGTGGAACGAATAGCCTTTCATTGTTCACATCTCAATGACCTGCAATAAAGCAAATCTACTAGAACCATTGCTTTGCAAAATCTAGAAATAGCTAGCAAATGGTTAAAAGTGACCAACTATTCTAGACTTGATTGCTTCCTCAAACACTTGTTCACAGCTTTATAACATCACACACATAAGCAACAGTTGTAGTTTCCTTAAACCAAGGAAGTAAACAGAAAAAGAGTTTTCCAGTAATATCAGCAGCAACATTCATTCACCTGCTGATCCCACACTGTTTAAGGGTTTTCAACAAACTAAGGTTCTCATGCAACGCTTTATTGTCAACCATCATTATCACAGCTAATGTGCAACTGAGGAAGCTTACATGAGCAAAAAAGGACTTCACTACCCAATTTATCAAACTTGGTCCATAGCATATACACAATTTACTTTGGAGGACATCGCAGCATAAATACAAACAAAAAAGTGATAGCCATTGATCACTGCCAAACAGGAAGATGACAGCAATATGTAGCAAACTAATGAAAAAGCATATTAAGATAGCTTCGTTTTACTTCAACCACAGCTTCCTTAATGGCATTTAATGGTGTAAGAACACAGAAGCTGCGGGAAGGAAACACAATCCACAGTCATTCTTTATTTGTCACGCATCATCCACAAGAAGCTGTGGAGAGCCACTGATGCCACTTGAAACCAAGCTGTGCTATGTCTAAGGCAACACATACAAGGCACTGTGGCCTTTGTTGGATGTTGAGTGTGTGGCTTTCATACAAAAACATGCAAAGTATTTAATGGAAACTGTCCTACCTCCTTACAATTCACTGCCACAACAGAAGCTAATGCCGACACTTGATAAAAAATGCTCACTAAGTATCCAATATTTTGAACTTAGTTAAAGTGCCAAATTCTCATGCTTTCTGTTATTCACGAACCAAATTTTAGGAACATTTTACATTACCAAGCACACGGTTTCAACACTGATTTTGATCAAATATGTGATGAGAAGAAAACACTTAACATATCATACGTTAAACTGCTAACAGATACACTTGAAAACAACCAAAAGTGTTCCCAATGAAGTAAAATTCTGAACTTTTACTGCTTAACAAGCTGCATTTTAGCAAAAACCCTTTTAATAATGACTGCATAAACACAATACACCCTACATTCGAAAAATTGCAGACATGCATAAGCAGTATTAAATACAGTTCATTTTAACAATTCAATACAGTATTGTGAATGTGAAACACTGAAAATACGTCAAAATAATAAATTAAAAATGCACAGCAAAAGCTAAATTAAGCAAAACTGTGGAGTCCTGGTTGACACTAACATTCAGTTGTTTTTACATGTATTTGAAAAGACTAGCAAAGTTTCAAGAACAAGTGTGCTTGATTTCAACTGTTGCTTGTTAAGGTTATTATAAAACTTAATAGTGAATGCAGTTAAACCGCAGTTGGATTTAACCGTAACCACTTTCACCCTGGCCTGAACTGTCACTGAAATGTGGGTACATGTAGTCAGAATAATCACAGAGTTATCAAAGGACAGCACGGCAGGCAGATTCCTTGAAAGCCCTACATCACCAAATTGTGAAGTTGGTTAAATACAAATAAATGATTAAAAGCCAGAAATGGGTTCAAACATGACTAATGAACTCAGTAACTCATTTCAACAAGCACTTTTGTTAATTTTGTATACAGAGTAAGTGCTGGACATAAAACATAATACATTGCCTGTACATATCAACATATGATGGTTATATATTGTTTTATCTAATATTAAAATGGATATAATGTAAATCCTTTCAGCAAAACTTCTTACCCGTTTTTACAAAACCACACGTGTTTTCAATACAATCTAGCACAAGGAGCCCCTTGCAATGTTCATAATTTGTTGTAAAAAATATGCTACTGGTGCAGTTGATGAGAGCAGATTTTGTAAGGAGTAAAATTACTGCAATTTAGCTCATGTTTCACCTAAATTAAACTGCATCTGTTCTATGGTCTGAAATACAAATTTGATGATTTGTAATTAAGAGAAAGCAGAACAAAATTGCAAAAAAGCTCTTATAAACGCTGAATTTATACACTATCTTATCATGAAACTTAGCATTTTACCTAATTCTTCCAGGCAAAAAGTATAAATATCAGAATTACCCTGCCATGATTTTGATGATCGTTGTAGTAAACAGTTAGCAGCAGTTCATCATAATTCCCCTACAACGTAAATGTAGGAAAAGCCTTTCCGACAGTGAATGTGATTCTTAAGATGAGGACCAAAGCCAGGCGAAGCCACGTGCACAAGACACTACCTGTTGACTTTAGCACGAACCTTACAAATTTTAGCAAGCAAAAACCAACAAAAAAATTTGACATCTGCATGTATGCACTTTCATGATGCGTTTTATGATCAGAACTATATTTTTATCTTCAAACATGTACAAACTTCTTAATAAGCACCTGATCTTTCGACTGTTCTAGTTGCATTGGATGACCTTAGACAAGCAGTATTGCATCATCCACAAATAAACGCTGAATTTATACACTATCTTCTCATGAAACTTCCCATTTTACCTATTTCTTCCAGGCAAAAAGTATAAATATCACAAATACCTAACTTCAAGACCAAAGACTATAGAAGTTTCACATGCTAATTTACAGCACACAATTTTCATTCACCATTATTTTTTTTAGATGCTTGGCTTGTTAGCATTTATTGATTGATTTGATTTATTGTTTCATATGACTCAGCTAAAGAACAGAAACAATACAAAGTTTGGAGTGCAAAAAACAATACAAAGTTTGGAGTGCAAAAATGTATGACCAATGTAATGCGAGAGAATGGATTGCTAATTAGACAATGTAGAGTCTGAGACACAAGTCTTCTGTACTTTAAACATTATGAATTTTACAATGCACCAAACACTTCATATATCTTGCCACCCACCCTACCCCATGCCTTTGCTAAGCTGTTGTATGGAAATGAATTAAATTTATATTTCATTCTAGTCTTAAATGGATTGTACCAGCTGTCACTTATTGTATTTTTTATCCTGATTTCTTTACCAACAAATTTATTTCAATAATCATTTATAGACTTAAAATCCTCTTGTTGGGCATCAGATACTGAAAAGAAGTAACAGAAACATCAGAAGATAATCTTTAAAAAATGTTACAACACAGAAAAATCTCAGTGGATTCACCAACTGAGGCAAAAATTCCATGACAGCAACAAAAGCAATATTACCTATGCTGGCAAAATTATGTTGGTTTATATAGAAAATTTCAGATTAATTTTCCTACAGCACCCTGACCAAGTTCATTATTCTTTGTGCCATTTTATAGAGAAGTTTGCTTCAAAGCATGCTAGTTATACGGTGTCAATAGTACAATTCCACAACATTAAATGATTGTCTTAGTAACTTCATAACTTAAACATAAAAGATATTCTTAAACTCAGCATTGCTTTACGACAGCACCAATCTAAATGAAAGCATCCAACAGTTGTAAATGCTTTGGCCAAGTCTAAGTACAGCTTAGATCTTTACAAAACACAGCCAGCACTTATGGCTTTGAAGAATTGGTACACAGTTGGAGTTACGTCTATTGCTGCCCTTCAGGGCAGCTATACGGATCTATAAAGTCACCTTGATATTTGCAGCCCACAAGCAATTGCCATTATCTCAGAAAACAGAGATATACACATGGCAACAATTGCACTGTCCACATTATAACAGGAAACAAAAAGACAGTGAGTTTTAATAACTACCCAGCATGAATTTATGACACTCATAACAAAAAACATCTTGACACAAAGCATGGATACAGACATGCTTGTTAAATCAACAAAAAGCATTTACATGCAATATGGTGCAAAATAGCTAGAAATAGCAAGCACATGAAAACATAGATTTCCAATTTGTCCATAAAAACAAGAATTGCCAAATACATGATGATAACTATCTGATTATAATTTACCTCATCATATTTGAAAAGTTTTGCTGTTTTCCAAAGATAATACTTCCAAAGAGGATACCCATCTAAACCTTTGCAGAGAATAAACATAAATTAAGAAGTATGCATGTCAAAATTTATTCCATCATGTAGTACTACTACAATAAGCCTGACTTGATTGCCAAACAAAAGTTAAGTAAAAACTCTGGTAACTTTTCAGTTTTGCAAAAAGTAGCAACAAACTGAAAGCTAAAATGTTGCCGAAACAGCTGAGAATAGCAGTGTTACCTTAGTTATAAATGTAAGGAGTACTGTCATCAGTTAGTTAAGTTTTTAAACCATTGTCTTCCAACTTTCTAAGTGTTTTTAACTTATTTTCAAACTCAAATCGGAAATATTACTTTTGCTTGCCAAACAACAACTATCATGAATGTTAGTGCTCGTTCCATAGAAACCTATTATCCAAATGATCAAGAACACTTTTTTAGCAGCATTTCACTGACCAGATTACAGCTTGGAAATTTGATTTCATAGGTAACTGAAATCTCCTTATTCAAAAAATTTACACAAGACATTTATATAGGTGGCACAAGCAAGCAGACAATTAAATTTCCTACCATTTTACATGAGTTATACAACAAATTCTACAAAAATTGCTCACATCAGGATAGTAGTAAAAGTGACAAGCATATATGGAAACAATACAACGCAATAAAATTAAGGGTATTAGGAATGGAGCGCTCTTCCCAAAAAGAGAGCAGCTGTAGCAAGGAGGCTGTCATTGAAATAAGTTAAATGAGAAACTTTGGAGTTCATTTTTTATTTTTAGGTTATACTTGCACATGAGAACTGTTTTACATATGAAGTTAGAAATAAATGCTGACACATGCTTTGAATTTTCCTTGTGTTTGCTACCATGGAATGAATGTCTAGAAATTAGTTTGATAAATATCTCCCAGAATGTTAGACAAACTGACACTATTGTGTGCAATACCATCCTACAAGTTACAAGCAAGCTAGAGAGGACCTGCAACTACGAACTAGTACTTGTGCATCAAATTTTAATAGAGGCACTTAGAAATTAACTGTTAAGTCACAGACTAGACGAATTAATAGTTGAAAACACATTTGACAACAGGTGTTACATCTACACATATTTGCACTTGAAGTCCTTGCTTAGTTTCACAGCTATTGTGACCCTTGATAAGACCATTATTATAAGCAATTCCTTAATCTGAATGAGACACTGAGGACAGTACTTTTCAACATATCAGGAAGGATCAACACTTGCTTTGAAACCACAGTTTTGGTTGTACTTGCAACATGATGTTCTTGCTTTACTTTAACAGTATGCAAAAATATGTATCTACACAAAACTAAGTCACCAATCTCCAAACACCTACCAGTAATGAAGTATTCAATTTTTTCAACTTAGAGCAAAAAACAAAATTTGAATTGTACTCCAGAACTATTTCATAACACTTGAATGGAAAAACATTTAAATTAGACATGTTTATTTTGTACCGAAACCACTGGTGTGTATAGCAGGTCCACTGCCCCTTTTTTGAGCTGCCTTGCAAACAAACTTGTTGATATGTCAGCTGATCCCAGGGAGTGACAGTGGCTCCACCAGTGCTTGTCCCTGGCTGTGGTCAGAGGGAATGCTGCCAGTATATTGGCCTGTGTGAAAGTCTGATCTTATTTTAGCCATCCTCAGCATATTAACCAGTGTTGCTGCCCATCACTTGCCTCTCTTCATGAATAGCTATATTGCCTTCTGAATATTTGCGTTTTCTGAATGTTTTATTGTCTTCCGCATGTTTTGTGCTTTCTGTAAATTCCCCTGTGCAGTATTGTTTCGCTCCCCCTTTTGAGCTATCCTGACTACCGCATGGCCTACAATGAAAACACAGCGTTGTGACATATCCCACTTCACTTGAAACTCCTGAGGCCTTTATCTGTAAAAAAATAATAACCTACTAGAATAGGTAACTACGATATCATTTGATCTTTTGACAAAATTGCTTGTTTTGTTTTCATGTTGTTTACTTTTTCCCCAACACTTGTAGTTGAAATTGAAATGCAAAATGACTAGCTAGTTTATAAAAACATTGACTTGACAATGTATACCAGTTTTTCACACATTCTATTTATGTGCATATGAGCAAATTTTGAAAATCATTATTGATGGCTTCATTACCTCTATATTTGGTTGTTCACTTTCTAAGCTCGAAAGAATATTTAAATGGTGCAAAGCATCACAAGTATTTTCTACTTTTCATCATGAGATCAACAGACTGGAATTCCAAGACCACAGTGTGTAAACATGTTGGCAAACCAAACATTTCAAAAAAGTGTCCTAATTTAAGAAATATCAAACCTGGAACACGAGGCAACCTACCTAACCTTACTTTAAAGGTAAAGGGTCGATTAAACACAGAGACTACATGACAGAACAGCACAGGCTATCTGGATAACTTAGTCATGAGAATACAAATATATTACCTCTATCAAATATAGTCAGTGAAAGTTGTTTTTACTTAGATTCATTTTAACTTGTAGTTCAACAAGTCCTACTCCTATGGCTATAGAATTGCCTAATGTGAATTTCTAAAACCATTGGCAAACATTTCTATTTATGTTTAAAACAAGGTCATGTTCACTGAAAAAAATCTTATTATATATAAGTGAACATGTGCAAACCCTTTAACATCAGCAACTTTGAGTGAGCCAGGACACAAGGAGCTGTTCTCCACTAGGACTTAACCAACCAAGGTAAGCTACCGTATATAATATTTGAATTTCACACCGAGACAATGATGAATGAGGACTGATGGAAAACAAAATTTAGTCTGCTCCAGTTTCAGGAAAAATCAAACAGTTATGTTTAAAATGTAAACATTATCAACATGCTAAAAGCAAAACAATTTATACAAACTTCTAGCCTAGAACCATGCAATCCCAATTCAGTCAGTGGTATACTTCAGTCTAGCACAAAATCAAATGTAGGTAAGTTTTCCAGGGTTTGTCCACAGTCACATTAACAATTTGAATGCTGAACAGCCCCATACTTAAATAATTTGAACTCATAGGAACTGAATAACAAAATCAGATTTGTAGGATATGCTATTGCTTGAGCACAACCTGGACTGCAGGCTCATCTAAGGCATTACTTTACTTACAGTACTGTGGTAGTAAGCTATCAAAATTCAGCCACAATCACACGTATTAAACTTTTACGTATCTTTTGTTGCAGGATGGTATGCAACAATGACAAGCACCTTAGTTCCAACGTAGTTTGAAAACCATGCACGAATTCCAACTGCAGTACCGTAAACGTAGTCCTGTACGCTTGTCAGATACAGTAACTCAACCTCTCAGCCACACACGATCGAACTGCTAAACGCGCAGCATTCGTTGTGGGAGATATGGAAAAGAAATGAGCTCACCACTCATTGATGTTCTCCACGTGGAGACAGCTTCCAAACCAATGAGAAAGCCAATTGCTTTCAGCTGATTCTGTCCATCAAAACAACGTGGAGTCGTCGAAGCTTACCTATTAGGCACTGACAGCGTTGCGAGACATAGTCATGCTCGTCAAGCTTGTAACTGTCCGCATTGCATTGGGCGACCTCCATCAATGAAATTATAAATTGATCAACAACTTTAATGTATGTCAGATTCACTGCTGTTTCTTATTGCTATAAATATAGTCAAATGAAGAAGAACAATGGCGGAAATGACAATAGAACGGGTATTCAGCTCGTAAAGCATTAAAAAAAATTCCAACTTTTTTATAAAAACAAAATTTTGGGTTAGTTAGTGTTAGGCAGTAGGCACTAGCAACACTCTGGACACCTGTCGACTTTCATATTGAAAATATTTCAAAGTCAAATTGAAATTTTAAAGTTGTCAAATTAAAAAGTTGAAGTTAAGCTTTGTCATGGCTTCGACCGTTACAAAATTTCCATCCTCTGCACTGAAGTAAAATCAGTTTTTCCAGTTGGTCTTAAAAGGTCTTTTGCGGAAGATGGAAGATCACAGCAGTATAACGAAATGAAAACAGCACATCGCTCACTAAATAAGCTAAATAAGTAAAGAACACGTTTTGACAGTGGCTTCGACACCATTTCATCAACATCTTAAATTGCGTTGACGATTGATGCAGCTTAAAAATTGGTTGCTTTGCAATTTCAAAAGCTCATTACGTTTTAAATTGTTGAACGACCTTTGGCTTTGGGGTGAAAAGGAAATTTGTCTGAATTTTTAAGCCAGTAAAATAGCCTACAATCTTCAATAGGAAAGTTTTGCAGAACGATTATTCTGTTTAAGAAAACTGCCTAAACAGATCGGGCAGTATTGCCGGAATTTTTTTTCCTGTCCGAATCTGGGGGGAAATTTCTCCCCCTGCTTCCCGCCCCATATGCCTATGGTATTAGACTACATAAAAATCTGTCTAACCAAGCGGCTTCGTTCCGCCTTTTTCAAAACAACAACGCAAACTTGTTGTGTTACATGTGGTGGCAAGTGACGAAACTAAGTACCAAGGGCGTCCGCAGAAATTTTTCCAGGGGGGGGCAAAGTCGAAATTTTGCTTCGGCCTATCGTTTTCGGTTTATTGACAATGCAGCGAAAATGGACGTACACAAAGCGCTTCACCCTTTCTACACCAAAAAGAAAACGCCTAAAATTACGGCAATAGTTGCAAACAGGGTTTTCTTTCTAAGATCATTTTACACTGAACAAATGTTTGTTTTAGTGTGCATGAAGATTTTCAGACTGAGCTAGCAGAGTTCTGAATGAATTGAAAGCTTTGTGAATTATTAGAACAAGTACAGGGTTTTTTTAAGTCGTTTTAGGGACCCGAATGGTGTCCCTAGAATTGAAAATCGGGTCGCTAGAATCAGAGAAATCGGGTCCCCACAAGTCCACAGCCGGTACCTAACATTTTCCTTAAAAAAACTGAATAAGTATATAAAATATTATCAAAAACCAAACAAAGTACGCATTTATTTCAAATAGCTTCTTGTTTTTGTGTTATTTCTATGTTTTGGAATGTCGCAAGTGCGCGAGTTGAGATTTCACTGCGTAAATGGTCTGTACAGTTGCGCACTTCAGAGGGAGTGTTGGTTGCAAAAATGCACTTTGTTGGCAGCAATGTTTCTTTTTCACTCATGCTGTTTTACACATATATTGTAAACCAGGCCTCAAACACGTGGCTCGCGGACAGCATGTGGCCCGCACGGGTGTTTTGTGCGGCCCGCGATGCTTTTTGGGAATTTTCAAATAATCAACATTTACGTCATTTAGTTTATTCGCCGGTGTTTAAAAATGCTCGGCCAGCGAGTGAACAAGTTCCCTTGAAAGTTTAAACGAACGTTGAGATGGCTAGAAATGATTTGCCTGTAACTCACGATATCTTTCGCAGGTTTAAATGTTTCAAGTGAGGTTCACGTACAGTCACTGCTGCGTCAGCGCCGTATATGCTGCCCTCGAGTTACTTTATAAGTCCTCATTTGGCCCTCGGAGCAATTTGAGTTTGAGACCCCTGGTATAAACCTCCGTGGCTTACTAATATCAGCAGTCGCTGTTTCGCTGCATTACGTGCCAAGATGTCTACGTTCAGCAGTTATGAGTGAACTGCAAGCTCGTCACTGCATATGACACCAGAACTAGAACTGTGAACCTGGCTCTCGTGCCGAGTGAGTGTTTCACCGGCAAATAAACTATCATTACAAGGCTTAACCCAACTAATCGGAATTAAACTTCTGATTTCGCGTTTTCAATAAATTTTTGCTTCTTAGTCCCAATTTCCAAGGGGGAAATGCCCGTTTTCCCCCCTTTGCGGACGCCCATGTGCCTGGTCCTGGTGTTGCCCAATTTAAAGCTTCATCAAGAAGATACATTTTTTTGATAAAAATGGCATAGTTTTCATCTCCAAAAACTATTGAAACAAATTTTTGTCAGGAATTTGTTACCTGTTAAGCCTCACAAACGGTTTTCTGCTAGAAAATCAGCTAACTGCTACAGTGGTGCAGGAGGCGGGGATGCAAAAAGTTTTGATTTGTCAAAAATTTGGGCAAAATCCCTGAAAATTTGGGCAAAACCTCTGAAAATTTGGGGCCAAATCCTTGAAAATCTGGGCAAAAATGGCGCCCAACGTTTGCAGAAAAACCCAATCAGGACCTATTTTGGAGGTCACACCAAAAACAGTTATTCATGTTCTTTGTGGAGAAAATTTCGGGGCAAAAGGCGCACAAAAGCTTTTCGGGAAAGTTTGGGCAAATGCGGGCAAAAATCCTTCGAACCCCTAAAAATTTGCTTGAAAATTTTACTGCTGACAGTGAGGCAAACCTACTAGATTTAGTAGCAAATCAGCCAAAATGGCAACACTCTCCGTAACTTGAAGTGAACCTTTGGTGATTTGTTGCCATGGTATTGTTACGAAATAAAGACCAATGGTAGAACAATCCGCTCCCAATTTTCGAATCCTGACTTTGCAGGCAAAGGAGCGGACGTAATCACTGCATGATACCAGAACAGTGAACGCCATACCGCCAAAAAAACTGTCGTGGCAAGAATTAAGTGAAACACGCAGGGGCGTAACGAGGTTAGATGGCGCCCGGGGCAAGAAGCGAGTTTGGCGCCCCCGTGTTCGAAACTGACGTCTTTCGGAAGTAAATGCACTGTAATGAAGAAAGTACTTGTGACATTATTGTGACTTTTCGGCGCCCCCGCAGTCATTCAGCGCCCGGGGAATTGTGCCCCCCTTGCCCCCCTCGTTACGCCCCTGGAAACACGGCCTACTGAAGATGTCTTAAGAGTGAAATAATCGAAACAAAGCTGCTGACTTCAGGTTTTCTAGAAATTATTGGCTCTTAATCCGAATTTCCAGGGGGGCAAATGCCCGTTTTTCACTCCCTGCGGACGCCCGTGCTAAGTACATATACATTGCAGTTCAGACCAAGGATGTTTCTCTAAAGTTGTGCGTATACACTTTTCATTCATTGGTTTCCAAACTTTTAGTGTGTTCTCTCTCCCTGCGTGTTACATAAGTAGTTACATTTTTCTTTGTTGATTTTTTATCTGTTTTTATGACGTTTAGGGCTAAGAATGCAAAAAGCACAGTCACTCCATTATTGACACTGGGTGGTCAAAACGTAAAATCTGTTAACCAATACAAATATCTGGGGATTGTATTGGATATTGAGCTCTCAGATGACAAAGACAATCAGAGACAACTGCGACATCAATATTGTGCAGCAAATAAGCTGCGAGCCTCTTTTTCCCGATGTTCAAATCCAGTTAAAAATGTACTTTTTCGTTCCTTTTCCACTCACATGTATGCATCACAATTATGGTGCAATTTCAGGAAGTCATGCATGCGGAGATTGCGTGTGGCACATAATTTTGGATGCAGAGCTCTATACAACCCGCCCTGGAGAGCGGGTGTTAGAAGCCACCGAGTTCAATGTAACATTCCTACCTTTGAGACTCTGTTGCACGTACCTGCTTCTCGAAAGATGCAGAAAATCTAACAACATACGGTTACGTGCTTTGATGCAGTCAGCTTGTTCGTATTCGTCCCTATTCTTTGAACACTACAATCGCATTGTACTCTGTGAATGAGTGAACGAACTTTGCAGTGTCTGTTTGCTTGATGGCGTGTCATGTCACAATGCATTGGTATTTTACCTGGACTCGACCAGATTAGGAATAGGCGCCCTACTCAGCAGTAGTGTTGTAGCAAGTGTTACGTGTTAGCTAACATTAGTGTTAACAATGTGTCTGTAACCCTATGGATCTGCATTCAACGCCAGGGCCAGCCTTTAGCCGATTGGACCGATTGCTTCCAATCGGGCCCCGCGCCGAAGGGCGCCCCTCGCTCCGCCTACTAACATAAGCAAACTTACACTTTGTATTGAAGCTGTTTGTGTAGTACCATCGCGGGGCCCACAGTATTTTTGAAGCGTGGGGCCCGTTGCCAACGAAAATCAAAGTCAACTGCGCGGTTTTCACCACCCTTTTGTAATCGTAACAATGGCGATTGTTTTTGGGTAATGTACAGTCCGTTTTTGTCAATAGCTGTGGGTTAAGACAGGAAATCTTTAGGCTTTGAAGCTGTTTTCTGTTTCAGTGGCAAGCCTTTCGGATTTGGCAGGTCAAGTTTCAGTGGTTGCTTCAAAATGCGGTTCGACAGTTAATTGTTGCTGTTTAATAGTTGCAGCTACTTGTCTTCAAAAGGTTATTTGCAAATGTAATTGTAAATGTGTGTAGCTGCGTCAGTTTTAATAGCGTTATTCATATTTCCTCTCGTAGAGATCTGATGAAGTTATGAGGCAACCTAAGATAAATAAAACTAGTTTAATAATGCCAAATGAACGATTATTACAGGTGTGCAAAAATAACGATTACTTAAAAAGTGACAGAAATTTCCTTTTACGAATATTAACAGTTACGCCATTTGCAAAGTAACGGAAGTGACAGTTAGCTTTAAGTGAAGTAAGCCTCATGAGTTTCTTGTGGTCAGTTGCGTAACTCACGAGAGGGCAAGGGTGAGAACCACTCCTCCTGGCAAACAAAATGTAAAAACTAAACATCCATTTAGCTTATATTTCGGTATTTGGCATTCTTCTGGTTTTCGTTTGCGTTTTTCGGAGTATTTTCTGGTGATATCAGGTTTTAGTATAGCCATCCACATCCGGATTCATTATAATTTGTAGAATCTTTTTCTGATTGTTGGTTAGTGGCCCTCCTACGGTGGCCAGTGGACCTCCTTCAGCTAAATTTTCCCACCCTCGCTCAAGCCTCTAGTTACCATGGCTTGTGGTGAAAGTTGCATCATGAAGTAATACCGAAAATGGCATCAATTCCACACAGGTTGGCATCGTACTTTCTGACATATAGCCTAACAAATTGAAAGTTGCAAAAAGTGTAAAAAAGGTGCAAAGATGGAATGACTTCCGTGGTAGTTCTGGAAGTTAATAAAGTACTTTCCTGTTGGTTTATACTATAGTTATTGGGAATTCTGCAATTACTTTCTACAAATGTTTCAGACAAAGTTCTGGACTTTGCTGATGCTAAAGCACGAAAAATGAATCTCTTAGCAAAGGCAATTTTTGTATCATAGGCTATAGTTCAAACCAGGGTTCTTCAAACTACGACCCGTGGGCCAGATCTAGCCTGAGAAGCCATTTCATCCTGCCTGCAAAGCAATTTTGTCAACAATGAAAAAATAATATATTTACGAAAAATTTGTTGATTTGGTAGAGTGTAACATATCCCGAAACAATGACATTACATAAGATGTCCGGCCCTCGAATTGTTGTTTAATAGCTTATGTGGCCCTCTTACACATGGCCAATTTTATTATGGTAAATTGGCCACACACGGCCAATTGGCCTGCGATACCGCGCGAGAAGTATCTGACCAGAGACGATGTATTCAGTGTAGTAGCCCTTGGATTTATTGGGTGTTACGGAGATGTTCGTTGAAGGTGCTGTTGGAGAGGTGAAACTGAGACATGACCCCAGAGCCCATAAGCATCGCCCCTGTGGGCCTCGCTATTTACGTCACCGATTTCAATCATCATGATGCCCCCTCAAACATCTGCACACCCCACTGAATTGGGCCGCGCAAAAGTGCTTCCAATCAGGCATCGCGCATGCTAGGGCCGGCCCTGTTCAACGCAGTTGCAAAAAGTGTCTGTAACCCTGTGATTCCGCCGACTCCAATGCCTTGTAAAACGTTATGTTTTGTCTGTTTTCATCAACCTGCCTTCTGCAGTGTGTGCGTTTATACTATGGACTACGTGTCTGCATAAACAAATAAATTAAATATTTGCATGAAAAATGCTGTGTTTCTTTTTATCAGCAAGCAAAGCTAAGCAACCAAACGCCAAAGCATAGTATCCGCGTCCTACCAAAACTTTGTTTCAACACTTTTAGCTTTTTCCAAACACCTTCCCCATTCCATCCAAATGCGTACAGCAAGGAAATTTACAAAGAAGGGGAAAAATATTTATCCTGCGAAAACATCATTTACACAATTTGAAACGTTCGCCGTATTGTGACCGTTTGCTGGAAAATGGACATTCGAAATTTCCTTCATACTTCCCTAAAAATAGACCCAAGAGCAAATAGGCTATTTCTGTTTCTTTACAAATTCAATCTTGTGTTTTGTTCAACACATTTAAGTACGCTGAATACCCTGCTTATTTCATTCCTTCGGAAAATCAAAACCTTTGTCCTGAAAATTTGCCCGCTTACTTATTTTTTGGCACTTTTTCCAGTCAGTCCAACCAACATCAGTTAGTGCTCACAGCTGCATTCCTAACTAATAACACGTTAGTTGTTGTTGCTCAAGTTACTGTTTGTTTCCTTGGATTGCGGCGTACTTGATGGTGTACACTCAGGCGCGGATTTACCATTAGGCTGAAAAGGCTTAAGCCTACGGACCCCAATTTTAGGGGGCCCCAAAATTTTGGGAGTAAGGACAATTTCCAGCATTTGTGTAAGCAATTTTATTTGTATTTTTGTTTTGGTTCAACACACGTTTTTTGCTATGCCGCTGACAAAAGATCTCTATTGAAGAATGAGCGCGAAAGATTGAAGTGAATGACGATGAGCATTCTCTTTTTATGGCGTTGAGAATTGGTTGTTGTTACGTATAATGTGTGGAACAAAACGCCTTAATCCATTTTTCATATTACACGAGGCCAGTGAGGTACTCAGTAAATCTGTAATGTGAGTGTGGTCAGATAACTTCACCGCTGCCTTTTTTCGTCAGTTTCATTGTGACTGTTTTTGTTCCTGATATCGAGGGAATTCAGGATAAACTAATATGTTTTTGAATGGAACAACTTTTTCAATGAATGTAACGAGCACGTGTAGTGATAATTTATATGACATCAGTCGTCGTAAACCTTCCAGAAGGGCTCCCAATTTAAAATAGCCTAGGGCCCCGAAAATGAAAATTCGCCTCTGTGTATACTCAACAGTGTTATTGAGAGAATGTCACCCCCACCGTTTATAGTTTGAAAGGGGGGACGTTTATTTACTATTTTCATTGCTGCATCAAAATTATGGCACTTCTCAGCGGTGACTAGTTTAGGAGACCTGAGGCGAGATTGAAAGGGATCCTATGATGACGCCATTGTGCACAATCAGTTATGTTAAAACCTTTTTGATGAAGACCATTTTGCTAAAATTGGGTAATTTTGAAACAACTTCTTTTAGTTGGCAGGGGTACGTGGGCCATGGCTATGCCTCTGAGACCATGGCATGACTTCTGTAACTGGAATTGCACACGAGCATGCATGAAACAATTCTTCGTGAAAACACTAAAAAATTTTGCGATGCAATACGTTGGCATCAAAACTTACCTTGCAGTGAAGTTCATACCTCGCAGTGAAAAGATGGAATGAAACTGCAAATGGTACTCCACAATGTTTTTTAAACAAATCCCATTTAAAGAGAAAGGTAAGGCTGTAACTTCAAACCAATGGCATATAATACATGTTTCATTGTTCAAACTGATCATACCAGGCTAGCAGGTAGCACAGTTGCATGGAATCAAAAGATCTGAAGATGAAAATACGAAAGATCTGAGACATCTTTGATTAACAACAGCATAGGACAACATTACTAAAAAGAATTACATGACAGTCTGCAACAATTGAAAGTTGTTACAATCATGAATTTTTTTACAGAACTACCGCAAACAAAATACTGACACTGAAAAAGTGCCATTAATGTAGAAAGAAAATGCGCGTCAGCTGAAAACGGGGCCCCTAACAAGCGGCCGGGCCAAAGACGGTCTCCTTCTTCGCCTCACCTTAAGGCCACCTTTGACACCACTGACGCCTTTGTTGTTCTTTTTTGCAAAATTTATTCATTGAACAACACTCAACTATCTTAGCTACCAGTTTGGGATGTCTTTTTCTCAAGGAACGTTCCCCCACTTTTGTTTTTGCCACTTCATTACTGGACAAAGTGATTTTTCATTTTCATGTTAAGTCTGAATGCAATCAAGCTTTCAGTTGTGTTGGTGTTCCAATCATCACTAATAAGTGCCTAGTAACAACATACGTTCCAAGCAACTAGTCTCCACAAACGCGACGCAGTCGAATCTACCAGCAAACTTTTAAAATGGGAAATCGATTTCACGTAGCTCTGCACATCCTCGGTCCTGAAATGTTATTCGAATATATTCTATTTCATTGACTACTGTTTCAGTGTTTAACATTTCATACGGATCCAGCCCATCCACTGAGCTGAGCTTGTGCACTCTCTGCACGAACATAACCGAAATCTCACATGAATAACAGGAAAAATTGTTTATTCCAGCGGTACCCAAAGTACGGCCCACGGGCCAGATCCGGCCCGCGAAAGGGTCCAATCCGGCCCGCGAGCTTTCGTAGGAATGTTTAGCATTGTAACAATTTCGTGTAGATAAATTAACGTAAGATGCAATGACACAAATGCAGAAAACATATGCTGTAAATGAGAATTTTATTCAGATGGGCTTTAAAAACCAAAACAAACCAAGCTTTCCGGTTTGATCTAAAGCCCAACTACAAAAGTTTCAGCTGAAAAGTGATTTGCTCAGGACGTGGGCCATTCGTTTGTCATGTTATATTTTGCCAACAACACAGACAACTTGACAAGTAAACGCAAACAGAAAATCGTTAGGGCATAGTTGCTTTTTCGTTGGAAATTCCTGCGCACCAGCACCCTTGTTGCATCAGGGGTTGCCACCTTGGTATTTTTAATGCGGAATTGCTGACTTCCGGCCTTATTTAAAGCGATTTGGCTTGAGAAAATACTGTTTGGGCTTTTTTAGTAGCGCTGGCAGAAAAAAGTTGTTTGGTATTTTTTTAAAACCTGTCTCAGCTTACCTTTTAGTTTTTTCAGTCTTTTCGACATTTATTGAAGCTACGTAGCAGGGTGCCCAACTCAAATAGATTGAGGCCACAATTTTGCTTAAAACCTAATTGCGTGCTACACCATGTCAAATGCATTGCTCATACAGTAAAAACGAACTTCTTTATTACACAAAACAACAAACAAGTGTTTACATTTCCAAAAACATACACATACATAAGAAATTAGTTAGCGGAAGAAAACGCTGCGTTGGACACGTTTTTATTGGACCAAAGTTGAAAAATTTTGCTTTCACGATAAAATAGCAACACGCATTACTGCACCTAAATGTCCATCTGTTACCCTAGTTCGCAGCATAGGTTTGTTTATTTTCATGTTTGACAAGGCTTGTTCACAACAGTACGTGCTTGCAAATTTACAAACCAGATTCTTTTTATTCAACAACACCGGATACTTCTCTTCTTCGAGTCAAGAGAAAAAATTAATTAATGAATTTCCTTGGAAAGTCGTGCAAAGCTGCGTTTGACTGCAAGTCTTAGTAGTCAGCGCCGTTAACATTTTCTACTTTCACACCGAATGATTTTTTAAACAAATTCATTTACGTTTCGTGTCCATTAAGATCTTGAAAGCGTTTTAAAAAGTTTTCACGAAGGTCTTCACACATTTTCAGGTATTTTTCAAAATGAGGTACCAAGTCTGTCTGAGTTTTATTTATAAATGAAGACATGCTTTTGAACTGCATCAGTGTATCATGTTGTCAGTTGACAACTGCTGTTGAAAGTGCTTCAGTTTACCTTGAAAAGCATTGAATGTATTCAGTAAATCACTTGCGTGCCATTTTCAAGCTTCTGGCGAGCCACATTTGGTCCGTCGGCCCTGTGTTGTGTACTCCTGTTATATAGCATATTTTGCCTTGCGATTTGGCGTATGTGGTCCATGCGAACCTGGAAAGCCTGATAGTGTTTCTGTGGGTTCTCTGTGACTGCTGCACTGTCTAGTACTGTAGATATTTTGTGGCATGTGATATATAACACTATTACATATCAATTTCTTGTGTACCAGGTTCAAAGTAATTAAACTGCGGCATGATGCATGCTTGTATTTTCACAACCTGTATTGTTTGAAATATTTATAGGCATTTCTTATTAAGAATTTTCTATAAGAGTAGATGTCACTGTTGGCAATTAAAACAGTATTTATATGCAATGCTTCCAGGCTTGGTTCCAAAGTAACATTGCATTTTTGCCTTTACTCATCCGGGTAATTCAAAACCGACAGCCGTCGGCCTGCTTCGGCCATAGGCGTAGCCAAGGGGCCTAGGGGGCCATGGTCCCCCAAAAATTTCAGAATATATAGTCATTTTGTGCTTCGAGAGGCGTTATTCCAAACAAAACAGTGTTATTTGCCTAAAATCAAGCATTTTGGCTCCCCCAACTTTTTTTGGTCCCTCCCAAATTTTTGGTCTGGCTACACGACTGGCTACGGCTTGTTTGGCAAATTTCTGAAGCTATTTGACATATTTTGACGAGAGATTTGGCATTTTTGGTTCATCAGGACCTGGCAACCGTGTATTGTACATGTGCTTGGCCTTAGCGCCTAAACTTCTGTCGACTTAACATAGCTTGTATTAGTGCTGCGAAATTTGTAAATTGTAGTGAGCATTTGGAGTGTGAAGCGTAAGCGTTATCTGGCAGTTGTGAAAAGAATTTCAGATGCATATTTGCACGATACTCTCCTTATTGCAGCATCAAGCATGGAACCAAATATTCACCTACAACTATCATGTAACAAAAGAAGTAGTTTCACAAATCACATTGCAAACATGGTAACGAGCAATGAAAATAAAGAGAAAAATACAAATATGACTAGTGTCAGGCGCGTTGTATTTTTTTGTTTTCGATACACAAAATAGTCCGGCGCGCGGACGCTGATAAGATTGCGAATTTGGCCCAGCATCCAAAAAGTTTGGGGAACGCTGGTTTATTCAATTAGGCTACGCTTTCGCGTCTAGTGCATCACCTGCTGAAAACACAGATGTAGCAAGAGTGGATATGCATTTGTTTGTTGTCGGAGGTGATGAGCTAGGAAAAAACTGTCAACAACAAATATGAGCTTGTTAACGTTTACAACACCATGCCGAACCCACAAATTCTTTATAATTTTTTTCTTGGCAACAGCACATCTTCAACCCCAAAAAAGTTTTGCTTCATCATGAGCTATTGGTTTTGATTTTACTAAAACAGCCAGTCAAACTTCTGTTTGAAATAGGAGTTTTACCTATAATAATCCCCAGTGTTTCAAAATGTCTTTTTAAAATTTATCGTTAGATACACGTACCTAGGCATGCTTGTGTGCTGATTATTGTAATTGTCAATGTTAGGGGGCAAATGAAAAACCCTAGAAGTTTGGTCAGCATCACTAAGTGAGAACAAAATAAATTTACGGACCGATTGCAAACAGAGCACTATGTCATATCACCATTTTAAGCGATTTTCCATCAATTTAAACATACAGGCAGGAAACAAATAGCTATTTTACAGCTGTACTGCAGTGGAATCGCCGGTAATCACTTCTTTGCTTGCGATAATCGCGCGAAGCGGCACAATAGCACCGTTGGTGTTTAGTTACTGCTGTTGCGAAATCAAAACTCCTAGGCCTATTTCGCAAAACTTGGCCAAGGGAAACGTGTGACAATTGAAGATATTTTTTGAACAAGACTTTTTACAAAAACTTTTAAAATAATTTGCTTTGCCAGAGGTAAAACTATTCAGAAGCGATTCTCATCTGAGTGACCCTATTGGTTAAAACATAAAAACCGACGAAGTACTTTCGTTTGATAAGCACGTTAAGTGTCTGTAAACGCATGACGAGCCTACATAACATAGGACTTAAAAACTGAAAATAAAGCGGAGAGAAGTTTTTGCAAAAATTCAACAGTAAAACGCTGCTGTAAAGTATGTCACTTGACGAGAAGTGATCCAAAGAGCGGCGAAATCAGTGTACAGGGGAGTTGAAAAAAGATGAAAGTATCAGTGAAACTGTAATAACATGATGGGTAAAGTTGGTATGAAGAGCCAGAGCGTGTGTGCTGATTGCTGAAATATTTGTTACTTCCAAAGCTGTTTATGAGAAAAGTCGCGTTGGAATAAAATAGATGACGTCTAGGTATCATTCTAATCATATTTTTGAACACAAGGGATCTTGATTGAACTTTAAATGGTTGTCCGACATTTTTGGTCCTCTATGGAACGTTAAAAGAATAACACGTAGTAACACTACAGCTCAAAGAACAATTTAAATGTAAGACTCAGCAGGTTATGTTGTAACCATCGATAAAACACAACTTGCAATAAAAATTCATGTCTGAAGCAAAATATATTGCGGTAATACTTTTCTGGAAAGACCGGACGCTGCGCAAGAATTTGCAGAACGCTTTACTCGCAAAGATTAATATTTCGTGATTGCATATTTGATTGACTAAGTTCTTCATTGGTGTCATACAGCAATTTCCCTACGCTAATCTTGTGCTCATCAAGAAATCCTTGGACATATGAGAAATACTTCGGTTGTTTGGGTCAGAATTTTGAATCATCGTTTTGCAGTTTTGAGTAAAATTTGCATGATCAGTTATTAAAGTTTTACACGTACCGGGGTTTTCCAGAATGCTGCCCAGTCTTTAGTCCGCCCATGGGCGCTTATTTTAGGAGGGCGTTTATATGGTGCTAAGATTTCAGTTGAATACTATTTGTACCTGTTCCCTTACACGGTACGTCCAACGTTATACAGACTTTTAAAACTATTTAGATATTTGTGCCCACGCTCCAGACTGTATTGTGCGCCATTATTACATACAATGTAAAAAGCCATTACGACATACAAGGTGATTCACAATGCTTTAGTGAATAAAATTCAGACACAGGCAATATGCAACTGCGGTATAATAGCCCGGGCGGTTGTTTGATCCACGTCTTATTTTCCCAATGTGTCTATTTTCCTATTAACGGCCCTGGGCGGCCTCCCGGAAAACCCCGGTAGAGAATTTCACAACTCGCGCTTCCTAGCTAATACTGATTTATGCAATTTCACACGTGACCGTTCAATGGACTTCAGCAATTTCAAGCGAAAGGTTGTGTGTTCGATCCAGGGCCAATAAGAATCGCCGTAGCGCTCCTTGGGTAAGAGCGTTCACTTCAACCCCTTCGGCAAGAAGCAAATCTTAGGCTTCAGCCTGCCGCCAAGTACCGTCATTAAAAAACTCAGTAATCTGAATACGCTAACACAGGAATTATAAAGAACTACAGTACTTCAGGTGACGGTACTTGTCGAATGGAATTCTTCCATAGCCATGAATCAGACAATATGAAGTTTACCGAGTATGTATTCCACCTACTGAGCAGGCATCTTCAGTTCTTATTGAAAAACGAAATGGTACTTAGTGATAACTAAAAACGACTTCACCAGCCGCTTAAATTTAAATTTTGATCCTAATCCGATCAAGAATTTGAACTTAAAAACTAAAATAGATAGCTTTGTTAATCATCACGGGTTGTTTATACGTTTCTCCTCTATGCACAGCCGCATACTGAAAAGTGTAGATTTAGTTTCGCAGATAAAATCAAGCAGTGGTGTCCAAACTCTTTTTCTATGCAGACCAGAACTTTATGGAAAGTTCCTGAAGAACACTAGCCGCTGATTACAACACAAGGTTGTTTTCTTTCATACAGCAAACGAAAATGCGAATTTAACATTTGCAGTTACAGACCATATCATACAAGCTATTTGTATCCTCAACGGAAATATAAAATATTTTACCTAGCGTGCAAGCGGAGTCTTTTCATTAGTCTTTCGTTTTCTTACTTACTGAACACACAACAGTTGTGCTCATAGGCATAGGAGGCAAAATAATCTGGAAGGCTACGGCGTTTTGCCCAAAAAAGTATGCTCAAAAGGTAGATTTGGAAAAGTTTAACTTCCTTAAGGAATTAAAGTACACCTAAGGAAATTTTCATCCTATTAATACCAGAATTCAAAGAGTTAAATTGACAAAAAATATTTTTGAAAAAATCACATTTTTTTCAAATAATTTTTGTCCGATAGCAAAACAGCTGGGGAGGCTACAACCCTTTATGCACATCCGCAACAAAATCCGATTCGCTGATTTTTTACCAGTTACAGAGGCAAAACCCGTTAACTTGGAAAGTATTACGTAATACTAGACTTCACCTTTTTCGCACTTTTTTTCTTGTGACTGTTGCAATGTACTACCGCTGGCGCTATGAGCTAAAAACCGACATTGCATGTGCAATCGGTGGTGCATCCAGGAATTTGGGGGCCCAAGTCAAAGATTTTGAGAGGAGACCAGTCAGCCTACTTGAAAAATCACAGCAAATATGAAGCTTACGTACATCGCATGCAGGCGCGGATTTGCCATTAGGCTAAAAAGGCTCAAGCGTAGGGCCCCGATTTCGGGGGGCCCCAAAATTTTGGGAGTAAGGACAATTTCCAGCATTTCTGTAAGCAATTATATTTGTATTTTTGTTTTGGTTTAGCGCACGTTTTATACTATGCAGCTAACAAAAGATCTCCATAGAACAGCGGTTCCCAATCGGGGGTTCCCCGACACCTGGGGGTCCGAAGCAAGATTTTCGGGGGTCCAAATGAGATTTTTGAGGGTGAGAGGTTGTATTTTCTTGGAAGTACCAGTACTTTTTCCAAAAGAACCGAGGTTTATGTAAGCTTGCAAGTGCTATTACTGAAAAGAACCTTATCCAGCCTAATTATTCCAGCTAACGTTACTAATTTAACAATTGATAAATGCGTGGATTGCTATTTCTGCTTCACGCTGCGGTTACTACGCAAAAGATGGTCGTTAATGCGGTTGTAAACGCATTGTGACGTTTAATTGTTTATGGCGCAAATATGGCGAGATTATTGTTTGATGCTACAGAACTCGAAAGTTTCTGGTGTTCAACGAGGCAAAGTTACCAAAATTGTGTGCAAGAGCCCTGTCTATTCTAGCGCCCTTTGCAACAACATATTTGTGAGAATCTGAATTAATTTGAAAAGCAAGTATTAGAACCATTTGAACCCTTCCAAGAATTAGGTCCAAGAATTTACGAAACACACCTTTTTAACAACAAAAAATATGCAATTCTTTTCCATTATCTCAATCCAAATATGATCCTGATCCTAAATTTATAAAGCGGTTTACAGTCCGGATCCAATCCAAATCGGCAGAAATTCATTACAGTCCGGAACCAGTCCTATCGAAGCCCAGTCCAATGGTCATCTGGGCCCCTCGAACGATTTACGCGTGGCCCTGTCGACCAATTGTGTGCCAAGTTATGAGCGGATAATTTCAGAGAAGTAGCAAACAAAGTCACTAGGTTTGTTTCTAATGAGCAGTAAGGTATGAAACCTAAACAGAACTGAGTATTTTCTGTTGCGTTGTCAGCAAACTTATGTATTGTGACTGGTAATTTTAAGAAATGGTGATACTGCAAACATCTGACTATTTTTGTGATTTCTACGCTTTTTTCAAAACGAGGAGGTGCGGGCGTCACTTTTTTTTATGAAAATGGTGCTAGTTTCGAAAAAGCTTGGGAACCTATGGCATAGATCAGGGGTGTACAACCTTTTGCTATTGCCGGCCGCATTACTTTTATTTATATGAAGTACGGCCGCCAACTCGCACAACGCACACTTACGGCTATGATTACCCCTTACTGCCAAGTGCCAACTGCTAACACAAAACACATTCAAACATAAATTGCGTATTGATTCTATAACTCTTTGTGACATCACCATCCAGCTTGTTACGCATCGTGTCGACTGATTTTCTTGCCTTGCGTTTGTTTTGCTTCAATATATGCCAGCACGGCCGCCAAATCTTATATTTTAAATTACATGTGGACAGCAGCAAATTTCATTATCGAAGGCCGGATGCGGCCGTACGGCTGCAGGTTGTACACCGTTGCCATAGACAGATGAATGAGCGCGAAAGATTGAAATGAATGACGATGAGCATTCTGTTTTTATGGCGTTGAGAATCGGTTATTGTTACGTATAATGTGTGGAAAAAACGCCTGAATCCATTTTTTAGATCACACGAGGTCAGTGTCAAGCGAGGTACTCAATAAATATGTAATGTGAGTGTAGTCAGATAACTTCACCGCTGCCTTTTGCATTCGTTTCGTTGTGACTGTTTTTGTTCGTGATATCGAGGAAATTCAGAATAAAGTCATATGTTTTTAAATTGGAACAACTGATTCAGTGAATGTAACGAGCACGTGTAGTGCTAATTTGTATGACATCAGTCGTCGCAAACTTTCCAGAAGGGCTCCCAAGTTAAAACAGCCTAAGGCCCCGAAAATGAAAATTCGCCTCTGATCGCATGACATGCGTATTGCTTAATTCTGCTATTTGAAATTATTTGTACATTCAGTAACAACAAGCTACATTTGGAAGCTGATAGCAGAGGGCTACTTCAGAGCGTGGTATATTTTACTGCCCATTATCAACAACGTCATTAACCTTCGCGCTTAAGGTTGCCATATTCTTTTAATGCCTTCGTCTGTGCTATACACACAGGCAATAAACAGAATATTTGGAGTACACGCTGCAATTCGTGCGTGCTCAAATGTCCATTTTGAACTTTTAAACGTAAATGCCCATGTAGGTATATCACGTATCAGAGGTAGACTTGTACCTGAGTATGTCTTTCTTTTTAAGCCCTATTTTAGAATTGTACCTTGTTCAAATTAAATTCGAAGCTCTGCTTGTTGCTTGAGCATTAGCATTAACCTGTGTCTTCCTTTCTATTAACTGCGGCGATTCTTGTCTTCCCATATCTTCAAATCAAGTACAGCCTGTGCACAAGTGACAAAAATCAGCACGCATTGATGTTATTTAATGGAAATCGATTTCGCCATACGGCATCTTCAGTATAAGTTTGTCCAAAGTAACGCATTGTACCTTGCATAAAGTAACGCATATGTTCAAGCCTGAGTGAATTTGAAGTATTGTTATGAAGCAGATTTGGCAAGAAAGCCTACATGTTTTGTTTTGATAAGGGAAACAATTAATCGACAATTCAAAAATGTTTCTCAAACTCTAGGAAAGGGCAAGAAGGAAACACATTTTGCAAATCATTTCAAGCTTTCAGCGAATGACTGAAAAAAGGGTTGTCACTATTTTCGAACGCCGAATAGCACGAATTTGAAAATTTGTAAAACTTTACCAAAAACATTGCCAATGCCAATAAGAATGGGGTCGACATTACCCGCCCTCTCTTGCGATGACCTTGAATCTGTATGTTTTAAGCTGACCTTGGTGCAAAAACTTTGTTCAAACTTGCTGTCGTCAGAAATTTGTAACTGCGATGTTCAGTGCCTACATGAAATTCAATTCCTTTTTCAAGATATCACTTTTTCCCGGAGCTCTAAATCCACCAACAGACATGAAAAACCAACGTAATGAAATTTTTATTAACACGAACGGTTTCCGTCCGTCTCCTTTAAAATGTCTTTCCGCAAACCCATAGTTGCTGCTGAACATAAAATTGTTTTTAACTCAAAAAAGCAGTGGGCGTAGTCAATGCCGTGGCGTGGTGATGTGATCTCTCCCAAAGTTGTTGTTTACGGCCTACTGATGACGTCTTATACTATACTTGCACGTCACGAGGTTGTGGTGAATTCTGCCGATTAAGCTTATTCACAGGCCTATAAATGCAGTTGATTTTGCACAGAAAGAGCTATACTTTCACTTCACTAAAACTAATTATACGATATACATGTTTCAACGTAACGTCACAATTTCTAAAAGCTTAAATGCTTGCGAGTGCGACAGCGTAAGTCTTTTTACCACTGAAGATTTAGCTAAATGTAGAATAATTACGAATTGGCAATAGCCCTTTCGAGTAAACAGACCCATTTGTTTTGCCGAAAACAGAATCCAAAAAGCTTGCTTGGCAACACAGGGACATTTACATGTGTTTGAAATTTGTGATAGGATATTGCCTGTTACAAAAATCGTAACTCGCAAGCATTAAGGTGATTTAAACATTTTATCAAGGTAAATGGCAGACTGTTGTTTTTGAGATTGCACATACTTTTACGAATAGTTTAAACAGCAGATGTAAACCAAGCAGGCTAACTGTTTACACAGATATTGAGTGATAGAATGTTGACTACTGAAAACGTTGTTGAAAAGGTCATGCAATTTTTCCTTAAACATTTTTCGGTTTATTCTGATACAAATCATTTTTGTTAATATTTGCCGTGCAGTGCTTTACGACTGTGAAAGTGGCTCTTGCGTACAGGGACGGATTTAGGGAGCGCGGGGCCCTAGACCATCTTAGTTTTTGGTGCCCCACGCAGGTGTGACCTAGCTGACCGTTTGTCTGAAAAGCGTGAAAGTATGCCCCTCTTATGTGTAGTACCCCCACGGCCTACTTAAGACATCTTAAGTAGGCCGTGGTCCCCCCTCAAAAATCTATCTTTTGTGGTGCCGATTTTGGTGATGGATCTTCAACAGAAATTAAAGCCTTGCCTACATTCTTCTCAAGAAGAAACGGCAATACGATCTTTGCCTGGAATTTATATCTTTTTTGTGCAGTTCAGAAGTTCTCTTCATTAAATTTTCATGATTTCAAGCGTTTTTGTAGGTTTATTTTTCGGTCATATACATTTTCATACGGGACCGTGTTGACGTCCTCGAAAGTATCGTCTAGCTGTCGATTTGATTAGCTGCACGTAAACTCCTTTGTTACAGTAACCACACATTTTATGGACCAAACAAGCACAAGCTAGTCAGTGGACACAGGGCTTATTATGCCTTTTTTAAGTTGTCATTTTCCAAGCAATACAAAATATAGTATTTTAATCCACTCATGCTACAGGTCAGGGATGGCCAGCAGGTCGATCGCCGAGTATCAGTTGGTCGATCGCACCTGATTTTGCACTGAATTTACAAGATACCTAAAAATAACATTTTTCAATCAATATTCCAGAACGTACATGAAAATTTTGGCTCTCGATGGTAAATACAAAAATTCGGCTCTCGATGGTAAATGCGTGGTAAATACAAATTCATTTACAAGAAAAACGTTGCATTTTATGACATTTTGTACTTGTGACTTTATTACCGAACGTTCGATCGCGAATTATCAAGAAATTTTCTAGTCGATCCCAGTCGAAGACAAGTTTACCACCCCTGCTGTAGGCTGATGGTAAACAGCATGAAGACAAATTTTGCACAGCAAAGTATTGTCGCAACACCCTCAGTTAACCATAATGGAGTAAGCCCAATGTAGATACGTTTTTCCAAGTAAAACTCACGAGAAACTGTCCTAGCTGATTTAATTAACATACTCGTACAGACATAGGCGTACGGGAAGGCATTTTACTTGGGGGGCGGAAAAAATCTGCCATGAAAATAACAATTTTCCCTAAAAATAAACAATTTGCCCTGAAACTAAGTTTTTAGTTTAATCCGAATGGGGCCGGAAACCTTATGCAAATCTGTTCTATGCAGTTGAGTTCATTTATAATGGCTTCCTCTGTAACGTTAATTCGCCCATAACGTTACATTTTGTTTGGTCGTGATGGCATCTTTTATATGCATTTCAATTCGCTTGTAATGTCAATTCGGCAATAACGTCCTTTATGCAATCCCCCAGAGATGCCGTTGTGGGCAAATTCTGTGGTTACCTTGCTTTTTAACTCAAGGGGTTGAAGTTCCTTGCGTGCTGTGTTCTCCCAGACAAGACATTTTACGGGAATTGCTTTTACTGATGCAAATATGTACGCGACTTCGATGCCGCAGCGCAATGTTTTAAAAGCGACGGTTCCGGATCGTATGGTCTGACTCCCTAAACTTGCCTGTCTTATCGCTGCTGTGCGCTTGAGCAAGCCACTTAGAGACGCGCACTCAAAGGTGCTAAGCAATCTGCACGTACGTGCTCCCAGCTTCTAAAACTCCTGTTGATTAAAAAAATCTATCATCTTAACACCCTGCACCTCTACCCAGCACAAATCAAAAAACGAACAAAGAAAGAG
>JGI24159J19872_10000063_pt1 | contig 56355 bp, 27 predicted proteins | sample Ectturendosymbi4_FD_19872 | JGI IMG/M metagenome (IMG submission 19872) | reverse complement strand
GGCGCGAACAAGCAATAATGGAGTGATCTCGTCGGGTGATCTCTATTGTTGCTTGCTGCCACGGTGCGAAGCTCTGTGCACATGCCGCTCGGGATTTCCGATTGCAACAATATGAAGCTTTAGTGTTTTTTCCAAACGCTTTTGGAAGATTAGCACGTCTTCACATTTTCTCCCATTTACGCTGAATAAAAACACGAAACACTGTCTGGCAGGAGTAAAAATCCCATGTAACTGTCAATAAAAGACACGAGCGTGGGTATCGATGTCATCATTGTTTTATCCGACCGACAATCGTTGGCGAAGCGACTGTCTTAAAAAGAATATAAAGCATGCAGCAAAAATCTGTCAAATAATGCTCACGGTCGATACTGTAAATCTTCCGGATAATGGTAAAACTTCGCAGTTGTTGTCTACATGGTGGGGGTGGAGAGACAAGAGCAGGATGTGATTTTTTTTTTAAAACACGACAAATTGTTTTTGAAAACTTCATCCTTAATGAAGACGTGGATGCGTTTTCAGCCGCTATTGTCGATGACTACGACACAAATGATGGCGTTTGGCAATCGTGACCCTACGATTTCGACATGCAACAATGAGCAACATTATCAACGCTTGTGCAGCCGCGTGGGGTACAGCCTGACAATTTTAGCAACTTCGACTGATTGGTAACTTTGAACACGCATTAGCGGTTGAAACAGCAGGAAAAGCCAAAATGGCAAAACCTTGCAATCAAAAGAAAACGTAAATTTAAGCAGTAAAATCACCCGATATTGCAGAAAAAAAGACACAGGCGAAAAATATTTAGGACCATGGAACGGCGCAGATGAAAGTCCGAACGACAGAACAAACCGGATAGCTTTCGTTTTCCCCACGTCGGCATGAAGGTGTTCAGCATGCTCGGGCGTCGGACATCAAACAGGATGTGGTAGCAGTGTCGGAAGGTCTGCCATGAAATGTAAGAATGATCCAAATCTCGAATTTCATTAACACTAAACAAATCAAACACATTGGTAATACTAATGAGGATACAATGCGTTCATGATTTCATGAATGCTTGTAAGGATGTGTAGTTTGATAGAGATATAGAGATATTGCTCGATAATAAGTTGTTTTTTCCATACAACAGAATTTTGCTATTGAGGATGAAGAGTTTGTTCACAGAATGGGGCAATGACAGCAATGAATGGTATGGTCGATCATGTAAACTTCTTTTCCATGACAACGAATCCAGATAGACGGAAAAATCCAATCACAACAGCTTGCAACCAGGGTTGCGGAGTCGGAGATAAAAATATCCGATCTTTCCAAAATTTCCGACTAGACTCCTTAACATAAAGGGAATGAAGTCTGGCTGTTTCTTATCAATTAGCAATCAATGGAAATCGCGGTGCACAGCAAGACATCTGTTTCAACAAAAGTTTCAAAAGAAATCGTATCATTTCAACAGGAGTTCCCAAGTTAGGAGTGTGATGTAAAAAATGATCCAATTGGACTTTCGGAGTCAGACAAAAGAATCCGACGCCGATACCCACTTCTAGAGTTGTTAGGAATCCGACTCAGACTCCATCCAAAAATCTCCGACTCCGGCTCCACAACCCTGCTTGCAACTTCAACTGCCACGAAATGTTAGTTTCTGCTATGAAGGTAGATCTTATTGGGGAATGACGTTTACTAGAAGACAAAAAAGTTACTTGTTATGCCCAAAACCTAAATCTACTGCATTGTGAAAGCGCAACGCAACATTTAAACTGTACGCGGCACTTGGCGGATTAAAAAACCTTCACAAACGCTATAGCAACAAAATACAGGTGGTTTGCATGTATGTCCAACTTAAGTTTTCAACAACCTGTTAGAATTAGAATTAATAAATTTCAAGTATCTGTATTCCATACGTTCAACATTTTTGCAGCTTATCAAGAATTTGCAGTGCGACCACTTCCCATCTCTGCCTATTTGATTCTGTCCTATTCCTGAAACGCGGTCGAAATCTCGCACACACCTACAGTCATGGGCCTCGGAAGGGGGGCAGGAGAGGGCTTTTGCCCCTCTGGAATTTTGAAATTACAGCAAAAAAAGGTTGTTTTCTTCGTTTGAGTGGGAAAGAACGAATTTCACCACTTTTGGCCCCACTTTCAAAATTTTGGAAAAATCCCCTAGTGGCACCCCCCCTGGAAAAATTTCTTCCGACGCCCATGCCTACAGTAAAACTTCAACCGCATTTGGCGACAACGGAAATTAATGAGGTTTTGCAGATGCGCGTTTGCTGCAAGACATGCAGCTCGCAAAATCAAATGTCTTCACAAGCGTATTCCTGCAAATACCTGGCATTTGTTCATCAAAATTAGTACACAACACTCGCAAGTGTGAAGTCGCGACAAAGTACGACGTGAAACTTCTGATTTTTACCTCTGTGTGTTTCTTTCTCAACTTGCCCAAAGCGCGATCCTGATCTTTCTTGATCTTCAAGTAAGCTTTTCCCAGCTTGATGTCTGCCAGGTTCTGGGGATTGAATTCTTCAACTGACAAACAGAAAACACGCTGCCGATATGAAACGCAACAAACATGACGTCGCAGGTGAACAGCCGCTCACTTCCACGACGCGGGGTATGAGTGCATGGCAAGCGCGACACACCGGACAAAGGGTGGCAATTGCGGAATTTCCAGAAATCCGGATTATTTCTAACTTGAGGTTGACCGACACCGTTCATAAATATAACACAACCAACAAAACCAAAGAGCCCGCACGAGACGACGAGGTCTATTGTTCAAACCGCCACGGTCGCCTTCAGCTTCGAATCAGACGAGCTGAACCCATCACAGAAAAACATCTCCAGACAAGGTTGGCCACGCCCAGGCCACACCCAGGCACGCAACGTTCGCGGAAAGGAAGTTGCTTACTGCCGAGAATGACGTAACATAATGCATGACTTAGTAATCTCACGTTTCCACGCCACGTCGAATACCTCGGAGAAACGTGATAAGCAGAAATAAAAGCTGTGTCTTAAAATGTGCTGCTTGTTGATTGTTGGACGATTTTGCACATTCTCGAATCGTGCAGTTTTTCTCAGTAGAAACTATCGCTTTCGGAGTTTTGGTTGGGCAACGGTCCTTACATACGTTGCCCTGTCACTTACACACTATCGATACCGGCTTCACTCGAGGGTCCTGCTTCGGCTCGGTAACTTTTGGTGGTGCCGGGTCTTCGGGACCAATAACAACCACGTCCCCTCCATCCTGTTCCATAGCAGAAAACGTCATTAGCATTTATGTAAGGAGACATCATGAATTGCAGGACTTTATTTCCATCTGCGGAGAACAAAGGCCACTTACATCTGGAGTGGATTCGTTTTTTTTCCAAGGGCCTTCCATGCCAACCGTTTCCAAGGGCCTTCCATGCCAAACCATTGGTGGTTTTTCATCCTCTCCCATTAGCACAGCGTACGCTTTCTGTAGGTCTCTGCGTTCCTGTTCCTCTCTTTCTTTTTTTCGTTGATATTCCAAAGGATCGGTGAGAGCGTTGATTAGTTCTGCAGAAGATTCATTTATGAGCTTTGCAATAACCCGCAGACGCTTCAAATATTTTAAACGTCGTAACACAAATCAGTCAGGAGACGCCACGATTTCGCGACAAATCGGAACTTCAAAGTAATGCTTTGAAAGTTTCTTCAACCCAAGCGAATGCAGCCAGCGTTGTCGAGACAATGGGCCACGAAATTTTCAATTAAAAAACTAAGTGGGCCACGCGACAAGGTCAACAAACACTGAAAACTGCATTTACTTAAAAGTGATCAGGCTGAAGTTTCTATCGCATCGGTATCATGCAACACAAAAATTGAAACTTCTTTTTGTACAAAAAACTGAAGGGTTTTCTGAGAAGCTTGGATCGAAAAATACTAATGTGTATAATAATTTGTGCGTTGCTGTTTCTGCGCATGTTATAAGCATGGAGCAGGACATTGAAATGAAGAGCTTGTGTGAGATGGAATAACCCGTGGCGGTTCGACCAACCGCGTTAGCATGGCGAAGGTGTCTCTCAAACTCTAATTGCTCTGAGGGCCAAGTGAGGCCGCACAAAATACCCCTCGCGGTCACATGCGGCCCACGTGCTTGGGAGACCCTAGCAGATGCGAGAATACCGCGAAGTACTGGTACAGCCGCGCTTGAGATACGTTCTTAGAATGAGCTTGTCACCAGCGAAACTCTCAATGAAGCGCACACTATGTGCAAGAAACGCACCCTGCCTTTTTCACAAAAAACAAAATTGCCTGGATAAGTCTGCAACAATGGTATAGCAAAAATGATCGTTTTTGATAACACGCATTAACTTGTGTTTTCGACCGAAAACAAGAGCAGTTAAATTTAGACCGATAATTTTGAGAAAAAAGGATATTTGACACCCGGTCGCACATCATCTTGTTGACAATTTTTATTGTGGACCACTTCAGAAAATTGCGCTTGACGTGATCAACATACATAAGGCACAAGAGTCATGTCGTTAAATATTCATAAGGGACTTTGGTCTGAAACCGCATTAGTTCTTATCAACGAGTCAAGTGTGCTGCGAGTAGACATTCCGCTGACACTATCACATCGGGTTACAAGTGACGAAGTAATACAAAAATTGAAGCGACGAAAACTGGACACCTCCCACCACCAGCTCCTGCACCCGACTTATGCAAAAAAATACACTTTGATTGATGTTTCTACCTCGTTGCAAGACATACAATTTTTTCTGTTTGAGAAGGCATCGCGAAAGGAAAACATATCTTTTCCTGTTTTCTATTGCGTACTTTTGTTTTTAAAAGACCAAATATGTTCAGGAACGCAGTATTAAAGACGTGCGCGAAAGCATGAAATATCTAACCAAATAAAGCCGATTAATATCCATCTACTTTACTCCCACCTCTGAGCAGGTGTCCAGCCTGAAAAACAATGCCCTGCAATAAGTTCATTTAAGGAACGAAGGAAAATCACCATGATCTTGTTCAACACCTCACCAACCTTCCCGAAGAGACGCTTTATTAACTCTTATAAAAATGTGATAGGGTGCATTTGATACAGGACACACATTTTCAAACAGACGTGGTTTGACAGTCCTGCCAGCGAGGTTCACACATGAAACGCGACCTTTTCAGAAATCAAGTCCACATACAGGAGTATTTGTCAACCAATTTCGATGGCGAAACTCTCAAACCTATAAATTTTCAAAATTGCCTGACGCCATGAGCGAACCAAGCGCTTTTCACAACAGGCCGGTTCTTGGGTTATGAAAGCTTAACATGACCAGCACAGGTTGCACTTCAAATCGTGCTTTGGTTCTGCTTTTCTACAACGTATGTTTAAAGTAGTTTGCAAATCCAACCGTTTTTAATCGAACAAAAAAACAGAAGCATCCATTCGGGAGGACACGGTGAAAACCAGATTTCGTAAATCGCATGGTCAGGTGCAAGAGAACAAAATCTCACGTTTGGTTAATTAAAAGGCAAGACGACATAATCACCTTCAAGCCCTTTAGGAACATACTCTCGAACCTTCAGAAACACGAACAAGGACGCCATGTTAATAGGCTGGTTTCCCTCGTTTCTCAGCGTGATGTACCTGCGCGGTAAAAGCGGTGAAGGAGAAAAAACATTGCCAAGCATGCGACGGAAGTGAGTGAAAGTCGGGAGGCGCGATATCAAAACCGATTCTGACGCAAAAGCCTTGTACGGGTCAGTGTGCAAAGGTTCTGTGCTGCCAGGGTTGCCAGGTTGGCCCTTTTGAGGCCAAATTTCAGCAACTTGGTCCCAAATAACACTTGCTGGCCCCAAAATTCTCGTTTGGCCCTTTGGCTCTTTTTAGGCCCTTTTCCAGAATAGACTGGCCCCTTGCAAGAATTAGATCTGACCACCATTGGTCCTGTCTGAGAAACCATAATTTTTCACTTTTTTGACTAGCTGATTGCAGATTTTTACCAAATTCCTATATTTGAAGGTTTTTGATTACAAAATTTGGCTAGGATCCTTGGAGTTTCTGAGTTAATGTGAAAGTAAGTTCATCAGAATACCTGTTACTTGCTGCAGTTGTAGAGGTAGCAGTGAGAACTGTTACGTTACCTAACTTACTGTTATTCAGGTGGTGCACGTGCTTGTTAGTTTCGTTCAGATCAGTGTTGCCACTTCTGATGTTTTAACATCAGACCTGATGTTTTGAGAGAAATTTCTGATGTCTGATGTTTTGGCAACAAATCTGATGTTTACTAAGCTGTTGCTTTTTTCCAAATATTCTATACTTTTAAGATATGAAAGAGATTCATGATTTCATCAATTTCTCACCCTCATGGGTGTTTGGTAATCGTTCCAAACTGAAGAAGCTCTCTTCATAGCGTTGGGAATAACATTTATGCTACGCATAAATAACCGAGTTTTCCATTTAATGACGATACATCTCTGTTTCGGATTCAACGTGTTTTATCGCACTTAGTTAGGAATTGGTAACAGAAGCATTTAACTTATATTAAACTGTAATGTAAAAATCTGATGTTGAAAAAGGCAACAAGCTGATGTTGTTAACGCGACTGACCCTAGTGGCAACATTGGTTTAGATTGATGATCGCTTTAGCACTTATCAAGGATGGTAAAGTTATCTCAGTTTATGACTACACATGGAAATTAAGTTGTTCTCTTACGATCTTTCATCAAGTAATTGTTTTGCTGTTGCGCTACAACTGTGATTGAGGAACATTGCCATTTAATAAATTGCTAGGTATGGGTTCATGTGACTTTGTAACTAACTGCTGATAAATTTGGAAAAAATGGTTGGTCCTTTTTTTGGCCCTTGTCTTAGAATTTGGCTCTTTTCTGGACTATATTTGGCCCCTAGGCGAAAAGTAGATCGGGCAACCCTGTGTGCTGCACACAGAAGCATGTGATAGGTACTACCAAGAAAGCATGGTCCCAGAATCCTGAGACAAAAATCTCGAACAGTCCGCTTTGCTTCATTGTAAAACTTAATGACGCTTCATTTCATGATCTTGGTCAAGTCGTCACGACGAGCTTCTAGGCTTTTGCCAATCTAATCGCAGGTAGATGTCACAATTACTTCGCTTTTAACAAGAAAAACTCGTTTTTGACCTGCAATGATTGCTTGACCATGACATGTCTGATTACTGCATTTTGCTTGATTTCCTATACTTTTAAACAGACGCAATGATCCGTATCTGAAAAAGTAAAATAGTTTACATTGTTTTGCAAGTGGATGTCAACGCTGGGATCTGTAGACATAGCTTCTTTTAGATAAAGATTGTTTAATGACTTCAAACCCAAGCTGAAAAACTCTAGAATACGTGGGTTTCCCATGCACTGTTTTGTGCTTCCAGTACCTGTAGCCTGGTTTCAGTCCTTCGACTGGCAAGACACGGTGTCCAACAAGGTTGCCACTCGTATCCATTACAGCGATCCTTAACAGCGCCATGGACGGCAAATTGATCTGTAACAAAATACCAAGTCATTATCTTTCAAGAGTGTTTTCAACAAGTAAGTAATTCAACAATGTTTGCAAACGTTTCTGCCTGCAGCAAATCAACAGTGTTTGGTCATCTTTCTGCGCATGACCGCCGATGCGGATGCGTGCCATCCGCTGAGACTCATTTAACGGCTGAAGAACGAGAAAGGTCTAACAGAAAACGGTGTTTAGCGGCAATGTGGAAAAAGTTTGCAAATCGCGAAGATACCTTCACCCTCGAGTAGAGAGTTCTGGGGTTGCATAGGTTGAATAACCAAGCGTAGAAAACGCATGCTACTGTCGCTCACAAACATAAATATTAAACAACCTGGTTTACGTTAGTAAACAGGCAGTAGGCAACGCAAGCAGCTTCGATCGCTACCTTCTCGAACGAGAACTCGGTGTCGTAGCAGGGATTGATGTTGTTATTTTCAATCGTTCTTGTTTTGTACTTTTTGCGGACGGTATCATCAGGCAAGCCGTACATGTCAACTTCAACATACGAACTTATGCGAGAAGGAAAGATGAACTGACCAGAGATGATCTGAGGAGAGAACTTTGTTAAGAATGGACAATCACCAACCAGAGGAGGCAGTTTTTTCATTCATCCACTGTTTTCGAGGAAGGTACGATTTGGCGCAGAAAATCCGCACAAGTCCTTATTTTCGAGTAAACCTGTGGCGCAATCCCAAGTATCAATGCGACTGCACGGTGAAAAAACTCGAATAGCTTTCCAAAGTACGGGCAGAATTTGCTCATTAATTTTCTTCACACCTTTGTTAATACACAATGAACCCTCGCATCATTTGCATCCTCGAACTTGGTTCACATTGCGCTCTGAGTTGACTCCGCAAGACTGGAAATTTATCGAAAATTAACCTGTACACAGCGGGTTCAAACGCCAGGCAGTGCAATCGCTCACGCAACTCACTGAATGGACAAGGGCATTGCATCGTATAAAACAAACACAGTGGTATTGGACACGATGGAACTTTTTGTTTGGGAGTGCCAGGTGCCAAGTATCGGTAGTAGGGCCACAGCGACTCAACGGTTGCGGACAGAAGGAACATTTCAGAGATGCAAAACCCCGGAAATTTTGCAAAACGCAGAAAATCTCTAAACATTTCGCAAAAAAATTAAGTTTTGAAAATTTGGCTGAGAGTATTGCTTGTTTTACCCATTGTTTGCCACCCTGATTGATACATTGTGTGTTGATAATTTCGCTTCGAACACATACGGTTTTGCGAACGTAGTCGATATATGTAGCTGGCTGCCATAAGCAAGTCATTACACGTACTAAACGCAACGTTTCCTACTGGGGTGCCTACGCTCATTTCCACAGGATTCCACCTTCCGTCTTAGCGTTTCGTCTGTTAATAAAAATGTGACCAACTGCGCCAGTCATATTTGGAATAGCTTAAGGAAAACAAAGCAGTTTTGCAAATGCAGAGCCAGGTCTTTCTTTCTTTCCATCGCCAGATGGAATGTTATGCTTTTAACTGCGTCAGCTCTTGGTGCGTTGTTACGGCCTTTTTGTATCGCGTTGCAAACTTTTTTATCATTTGACATGTATTTGTCTGAGTAACTATAAACTCTAAGCGCATGAACTTAAACAGGCTTAATGTTTAGAAGAAAAAGAACTATTCATAGAAATCATACTGAGTAATCCAAAACGCATGTGATTTTTAATAAATAATTAAACAATTTCTCGCACAAATGCTTCCCAAATTTTCTATCGTTTCCTACGCCGGTGGTTGTCTAGATCCTTTGGACCTACACAAACAACCTTCCTCTTTGAAGCTTACGTGCCATTTCTAAATCTGAACTGGAACTGGCGCCTTATTGAAACGAAAACCATTTCTATACCTGAAAGATAAACGCATGGAACATCAAACATAAAATTCAGTTGTTTTTTCACATGGTGTTGAAATTTTAGATCACTTGGAATAAAAATTGCTCAAGTTAATAGATTGCATTATGACAAAACAAATTTGAAACACCCTGAAACAAAATTTCTCAGCAAACAATGTCTGCAACACGCTTTGCATCATTCCAATGAAAGGCCAAGCTCGAGGGGGCGAGGGTGAAAATATTAAAAAATTCCATACGTTTCGATGTGGTGACTGCGAAGCTGAATAGGACACGAACATACTTCACTTCAAGACGCCTATGGCCGAGTCATACGGCAAGTAAGAGCGGATAAGCTTGTAATGATGTTAGGCACCGCAGTGACATTGATTAAGCAAAAACTTTCAGCAAAGAACCTGATTCGTAGGCACAGGTAATTAGGTTGTTGAGCTTCGTCTACCCAGAGCACTGAGTGAATGGCTTTGTGGGACGAAAACTCATAACACATTAATTTCATCCATAGCTACCTGCTTTAACTCCAATTACAAATTGCCGTTTAGGCAGATATTCACGTCAACCGCAAAACATGACCGTTTTTTTTCTTTATTTTATAAAAGAAGTCGCAAGACCTTTAAATTTATTATTAGATTTTGTCATTAACAATATGCAATCAGGATGGCGCAAAAACAGATCTTGCGGAGTTTAAAGCAATAGTTGTCGATGTCATCATCACTCACAAGATAAAGAATCGGAGCGAAAATCGAAAACACCAAATTGCTCGTCATTGATCGACACAAAAACGACTCAAAGCTTCACCTTGATTTGTAGCGTTGTAGCCACGACGCCGTCAATGCTTTTTGCGAAAGGATCGAACATGCGGTCTTTCTTGCGCATCTGTTCAGGTTTCAGAAGGTAACCTGTCCGGCCGTGGAACTCAAACAAACCGAAGTTCAGTTGCATTCCGAGATCTGAAACAACGCGGGCACACCTTTACAACTCGCACCAAACAGCGAAAAACTGAGTGTCATGGGTGTGCCAGTTAGGGAAGGTTGAGATTTAGCCACTGTAAAACCACAACGGAAGGGGATTTTTTCTTTAACGCGTGCATCCACCCGTGACACAGCGTCTCATTTCACAACCCAGGCCGGATACAATCGACATCGGGCGTTTCAAAATTGCACTCGCGCCTAGCCCTGCCAAGTTAAAATATGGCTTTTCTGATTCAAGTTTGCTTGCACATGTAAACATAAAGAAAAATTTCATTTGGGCGAAGACAGAACCCTTTCAACTTTTTTGATACGTCCGGTTGATCAACAGCAACACTTTTCAGGTAAGGCAAAGCGCAAGGGCAGGCTAATGGCCACCAGGAAGGTGTTTTCTTCAATAGAAATCATCACAAGTCTATTTTTGCGGGATAAGCAGCATTCTCGCAAACGACAACACCTGCAGTAATAACTTAACAAATTTGTACAAGGCACAACTTTCAATCTTTCAACCACTAGTCGAACATCATCGTACAAGTTTGAAGTACCGAGCATTTGGAAATTAAGGGCGACGAACTGGCAACCCGCATTCCAATAAATGAACGGCATGTAATTCGACGAATCCATCCGCGCCCCTTTCGGATAGATCCGGCTCGTCTGACGCCGATTATAACGAACGAAATCAATTGGACACGTCAAGAAGAGCCGAGAAGCAGCGTTCTCGGTGAACGACGAAATTTCAAAAGATCGGTCGCGCGCTTCTGACTTGTCGAAAGAAGCGAACCTGTAATGAAGCACAAGGAGTTTTACCCAGACTTGAACACCAGTGGCCGGAGTGCGCAGATCGAGTATGAATTTTTCAGTTGAAAGCTTTTGCTGCCAACTGAAAAAAAACACACACACCTACTGGTCCGCACCACATTTCCAGTAACAGGAGTATTTTTGTCGGTGGCGATAGGTTTGAAGTGCCGGCTGCATGGCAATGACTAACAAGCAATTTAAGTTTCACAACATTAAAAATTGCAACGCGAGCGAAACGGCACCAAGCTTTACTTAGGTCGCAACCACAGTAAGCATCAAATGTACGCAAAAACTTCAAATGTACGCGTCGCGTCTCGTCGCAGAAAATCCTGACGTAACTAGCATGAACGAATATCGCAACACCCACTGTCACTGATATTCCATTTTTCTGCTCACCGCACAGGTTGAATGTAGTTGACGAGTGACGACATGGCTGCATAAGCTTTAGATTCACGTACTGCAGTCCCGCATTCTTCCGCGTTCTCGAGAGCGCTCATACCTCCTTCATCTTCGCTGTCCTCCTCATTTTCGTCTGTCGAAACAGTGTGAGAATAGCTGAAGGTAATTAACGAGAAATCTGTCTTCAACTTCCTGGCCCCCAGGCAGGCCATTGATCAAGGCAGAGGCACAACCGGGAAACAATCGCGCGGCAACAATTAGCCTCGATGCCGTCATCCGGACGAGCCCTGCGTTGCACACGCGACCTAGACGCCGATCCAACGAAGCGAAAACGACAAAGCAGTGTTCAGTACCTTTGCTTCCTTTCCTCGACGCCGTGGTGCTGTCAGTGCTGTCCGCCGCAGCATCGGGCGCCCCTTCAGCAGACGCAGAGTTCTTGACTGCGGGTTTCACCGCGGGGGATTCAGGGGTTTCATCAGGGGACGACGGTGTGGGCGCAGGATTTTCGGGTTGGGAAGAACGGGGCGTTTCGTCGCTTTTTGGCGTCGTGCATGTGGAGGGTCTTACTTTGGGAGTACCGGGCGCCTCGCGCACTGACGACGAGTTGTTCTCGACAAATCCGATTGTTTCTTCAGCTAAGGTGCATTTCATAAGAGCTGACTTTGGGGTTTCCGGTAGATCTGCAAATAGTTTGTTTCAGCTGACCAGGAAAGATGCAATACACGACGCAAGAGCAGAAAACAGACAAACATAGCGCGCTCGAATCAAAGTAGTCCTAAACTTCGTGGGTACGACACCCTCTCTACGTTATATTCGCACAATGGTGAGAGATTTAAAACTATAAATCTTAGCATCCAAACTAAATGATTTTGTTTTCATGACAAATTAAAGTCGTGCAAAATTCACAAACGAATTAAAATTTGACAAAGGAAGCTTCGTGCAGAATCGTTAACCTGTTGTCCCATTAGCTAACGTGCCACTCGTTCCGTTGGGCAAGACAATTTTCTGATGATTTTGGCAGTAGGCACCATTGTCGACGCTTTTTTCAGCAGTTTGGTCCAGTGCTGAGCTGGCAGTGGTTTCCAGAGGTGAAACAGTTTGTTTCTTCTGATTGGGCACCGACTGCGAAGGAGCTGCAGGTCGAGAAGCTTTGCCGCTGGCCGATGACAAAGAGCGGGAGTCGTCCACACCACGCTGGTTGGACCCAGACGAAGTGGCTTGGGGGCTGGGCAAGTCAGACGCGTTCGAAGGCCGTTTGGGACGTTCTTGCATGCAATAATCCAACAACCAAGGGTAAATCAAGGTTACTGAGACTGTCAGTCACTAAAAGGTGAGCTCATTGTCAAGCAAAATGAAATGAACAATCACACGAGCATGAAAAACACTTGGATACGAAATTCAAAAAAATGATTTCAGTATCAACGTAAGACGCGGCGGGTGTTGGGTGTGACAGGAAGTTTACGGCAAGAGTGAATGGCGCTTTAGCACTGAAGACAACTGCAATTCAGCCACACTGTTTCAGTGACAGACTTCCTCTTTGCAAGAATGGGCGAGGGATGGTGACGTTGATAACGCTGTCCACCCTGGCGCATTGAAGATTATTTTGATCGGCTTCCTTTCTTTTACTATGGAACAAGCGGACAAGCTTTTGGGCAATAACCGGTCGTTGCACTGTCAGGTGACAGGGTTGACGCGGATTAAGCTAAACGTTAGAAACGAGCCTGGTTTACTTTATGGCTAGGGTAGCAACAGCAATCCCAGGATCCGCTGCATGGCAGCCCGCGTGCTTGGATCGGTCCACACTGGTAAGATTGATTACGCGACGCTGACCTTTGTCTCTACAAACACGGCATAAATCAATTAAATAATCGTTTGACCACGCTTTCGAAGGCACAACTACCCAATACCAACGAAAAATGCAATCAATCGATGCAACGTCTTCTCAATTGCCCCAATACATTCTGTCCGCACGATTAGTAGTGTAAGTTTATTATAGGAACAATCAATTTAGCAGTTTTAGGTCCGCAACATGCTGCACGCTTGGAAAGGCTGAGAATTCTTGCCCTAGACGGCAGGGTATAAAACAGTCGTAACGTGCTTCATGCAGCCCAGCCGCATCTTACATATTACTGTGACACCTTGTGAAAGTGAGATAAAAACATGCGCGATTACCTTTAAAAGCCGCGTCTTCCACAGGAGACTTCGGGGAAGATACTGTTAGAAAATATGCACAACATGTTTTCAGCAAAAGCGGTACGGGCAACGGGCAAAATGATTTTTTTTGCGGGACGATCAAAACGATGTTACGACCGAAGAGCTATAAGGCTTGACGAGTGCCAGTAATTTCGCGCGTGTGTTACTGTGAGATTCTCCGAACTTCACTCCAACACTAATAATTGGATGGTAAAGTGCCTAAAAGTAAAATTCCAGGCAGTACACGTCTTTTGGCACAGTCAGTTCATCAGGGTTCATCTCCACAGCGTGAAAAAATTGGCCACATCAACGCCGCATTTCTGTGGCGCAAAACGCATTCACGGCAACAGGCAAACACAATTGCTTTTGCTGGCGTGATCTTTACCACAGCTGACAAAACTACAGAGCGAAAGGAAATACTGCAGACAATATTTATGCGCCGGTGCGGCCGCGACAAGGACATTAATGGGACATTTCAGGAAACGAAAACAACAGCTGCACTATTATAAATTGCCTAGTTAAGCGAAACCACACGCAGAAGCGGTCCGTATATCAATGAAGATCATTCCCGAGAAACCAGCGCCGCACATGCCCAGTTCACGCAACACTGAGTTTAGTGTTTCGAGGTACGAATGCCACCTTTTCCTTGACCCAGGTTGCATTGTACACAATGAAAAAGTGACATCACTCAAACAAACTACGTAGGTGACAGCATTCTCTAAATATGCAACCGTGCGCACCACACCAGTGCTCGAATTAAATGACTAGTTTGCGAAACAGCCTTCTTGAGTGTGTTTTCACCGCAAGCTTCACCCTTGCAAATAAATGATGTACCTTTTTCGCTTTCATTGGTTGTTCGCTGCTTTTTGTTTTTCACAATGATCTTATACATTAGTTCCGAAGGTGGAGGAAGAGGCTGCTTGGGCTCAATCTAAAAACAAATTGCAGGAATTGAACAACAGCGAGCATATAATTCTTATCTTTTGAAAAAACCAGGTTGCTTGTGATATATACAAGTAACGGGCCGCCTCGCAACGACGCATGTTTTTTCTGACGTTCCGTGTTACGATTCGTCGGAAATGCGGCACGTCCGGTTTTACGAGCGGCCGCCCAGATCCTGTAGCAGTTAATACACTCAGCACCGTTACGTGATAGTCACTGCTCAAGTTCGGTGGATCGTTTGCAGTAACTCGACATGAAGCGAATAAACGAAGCTCTGCTGGTCGATTACTACAACAGCCTGGTTGTCAGCAGTAGGGTCTGAAGCTTTTAAGCAGGATATAAGCGTTTTGTTCTCATTAAAAATGTTGAGAGTTCTTCACCTGTTACGCCGCGAATGCAAAGCAACAAGACACCCAGCATTTTAACGTTTTAACGACTTCGATGAGCGGAATGTAAAGACAACGGCGTTTGAAAGCTAACGACTGCGTTTGTTTGCAAATCGTAAACAAGATATGCGAAGAAACATTTTGAGACGAACTAGCCCGAGCTGACATGGAGCGCACAACAACCTTCACTTCCGCGAAAATCGCCAGACGCGCAGTACGGTTAATCAATCAAACTATCTCACAGTAAGCGAATACATCCGCCTTGCCGTCTGGAAAAAAACAGGTTTTATCAGTTACAGTTGGAGATGATTCGCGGTGGAAGCGTTCCAGCTGCTGCAGTAACTCTGCCAGAAGAAAACCCTACTGCCATTGTTTCAAAAACTAGCCAAGCATGAAGGACGCGCTCAATTTTCCCTGGCTTTCCGTTCTACGAACGAAGTCGCAAGAGAAGCATGACCGGGAAATTCCATTATTTGGGTTGGCAAGGCAAGCAGAAAGTGGTTCCCTCACACAATATCTTTACCGCTACATTTTTTCGCATTGTTACAATTGTTTGATGACTGCAACGTTTTCTGAGCGTGCGGAAGAACTTGTTTAGAGTTAATTGTAAACCAAGAAGCACGGTGAAGGTTCGATGGGTTTTTAATAAGACCCAGCGAAACAGCGAAGCCGTTCACATCGACGTCTGCATGAACAGTTCAAAACTTTTATTTAAATCTATTCACTTTTCTTTACCACCAGCACGGTGGTTTGCTTGTAAGCTTGTTTTAAAGCCACTACAACAACAAATGCTAAGTGATCGGGAAAAAGTGCACTCGAATGATGTAAAATTGTTCATATAGCAAAAAAATAGACGGAGTAAACCAGTGAACTTTGAATCGTGAGCAACACAATACGGATCATGCAACGTTCACCGTATAAGTCAGGGGTGGGGAACGTGCGGCCGGCGCGAAAATTTAATATGGTCCGCGTCATGATTTTCGTTGCCCAAGTTAGAACACAACATCGCGTTGAAACGAAGCTCCGTGATAAGCAGATACTCAGACAGTGTGTCAAAAGAATTCTTTCTCGCTTTTCATAGTTTTCTATCCTTATTTTCCCCAGGAAGATAAAGGTATGACTTTAATTAAATATTTTTGAGTCCCGCCAGCGATATACCCTAATTCATGCGGACCGTGATGGTAAACAGTTTCCCCACACCTGGTTAAGGAAGAAAAACATTATAAAAGAAAGGTTTTACCGGGTATTTCGCCAAAGGATCGATCAGCAGCTTATCACCAAAAATCTCTCGACAGTATTGGGCCATCTTCGCTTGCTGCTGCGGGCTGAATCACAAAAGACGGTTCGTTAACTGCTGATATGGAGGCATGAGAAGCGCCACTCGTGCGATGCTGATCAGCGGAAGCTTCAGAGCAAGTGTAAATTCAGCACAGCAGCAATCGCAGTTACAGAACCTTTGTAAATTGACATCAAAATCAACACGAAAACTGACATAGCTAGAATTCATTGCTGCCGCCTGCAATGATCAATAGCAAAAGGTGCTAGCTTTGATTTAATATCAATAGGCATTGCGCCACGAACTGACAACTGAAAGCCGACGACAACCACAATAACGAAAGCGACAGAAAGCTGTCACTGCCTGGCCGTGCAACATCGCAAGCGTCTTCTGACGGTGGCTTTCAGTATAATAACAGTTAAATAACAGTCATTATAAAAGAAAACAAGCTCACTAACATCAATAGCACAAACAAAACATGAAACTTAAAACGGGGAATACAATCTTCAAGGAGTGATGTAGTCAAGACCGTAACCTCGGAGATCGAGACTTGGGTATAACTTCGAGACCGAGACTTCAACACAAAAGTTGAGACCGAGCCTTGAAAACTTGTGAGATTAGCTGAAATTTTTCTACAATCTTTTAAAAAATGTTAACACTACTTCGGGGCTGAAATTTTGTTGAATTTCTCGCGTTCTTCCTAAATGGTTTGACTTTTCGTTTCCTGCAGGTACGACAGACCCTAAGCATGATGAATTATGGAAGCTTTGCTGAGTCATATTGGTGGACTGTTCAGTCCCGAGACAATACGCTCGAGACCGAGCGAGATCAAGTCTCAAGACTCCACCACCGTCTTTAATTTTTGGAAACACAGTTACGTTGAATCGTTTGAAACACAGTTACAGAAATCGAAATATTCAAAATCCTCGCACAGCGCCCAAGTTATCATACCGAGCTTTTCGTAGTATCACAGTGCCCGGATGCAAAAACTCACTTGTCAACGTGATTTTCGAATGATAAAATCACAGGATAAGGTGAGGTCTTGAAGGCGCTTTCGTTGATCGCCTCGATCACGTCCTTGAAAGGCACTTGCGTGCACAGCGTGAAGCCGTGAGTGATGATTGGCTCGTTGTCGCCATCCCAACAGTCAAGCTCTACGCATCGGCAACCAGTGAGGAGGACTTGTCGGTACATTTCCGCCGACGACCTGCTTCGGTACTGTGAGCCTGACAAAAAGCGCTGAATATGTCACGATAGTAGCGACACATAAGCATTGGAAACAACCTGTTCCTACTCTGCATTGTACACAACGGCAGTGCCACACAAGCGGTTTTAACAACTCGGCTCAAATAATTTACGGGAAAAACCGTACGTCGACACAGCCAATTTTACAAACATGATAACACTTCAAACCCTTGACAAGCGCGCACCCAGCAACGCATAGCAAAACAATATCTTCCTTAGGTTGTAAAACAGAACTGAGATTGAACTTGGCAAGGAAAGAAACCTAGTACACTACGACAGGCTGTAATGTATGTTGCCTTGTAGGCTATGACTTGTTTTCTTGACAATGACAACAAATGCTCATACACGGGCTTTTCCTTACCAGTAAGGTAAGTGTTATGGGAAGAGTTGATGAAGTAATGAGATAGTGGGGCAGTCATTTCGTGTGGTCGGGCATACTTCTCAAATCCAACAATCAAATTGTCATCAGATTGTAAATAAGCATCCAAACCTTCCAAAGAAAGGTGACCTAAAAGCGAGAAGGTAGGTTGAGGTATCTGATGCGACGCTACGAACTTAAATTTTCGCTGTACAATTTTAGCGTAGCAACTAAAAAGGCGCACTTGACGCAGAAACCGAGAGCTTTGTTAGTTGATCACCATTCTCTTTTTTGATTCTTCACAAAGGCTACTGCAATATCCCAAGTCTTCATGGTAAGAAATAAATACAGAACTGTAATCGTTCAGCAACCGTAACGCGCCGATTTCACGACACCACAAAAAGTAATGAAAGTCTTTGTTTCTTTGACACAGTACCAATGCAAATGTTCAGTGGGCTAGAGACAGTGTATGGGTGTAAACTACAGTTCCACATTAGCCTCAATTTGCTTTTCATAGCGTTGAAGTATTCACTCACTCCTTCAGTAATTTTAGCTCTGCTTGTCGCCAACCAGCAACGACAGCACAATTTACTGCCATTACTACGATTTTGGTCTAAATTGTCTAAATTAACTGCCAAACTATCTGAGCTTTCCATGCGAAACGTGTGCTTACAATATACCCAGTTGCAACATACGTGACGTTTACATCATTACGTTCACATTACACGCTAGAATAGGCATGGGCTAGCCCTAAAGAACTAGACACAAGTGCTTAAAAATGTCTTAACGAGCAGCTGCCTCGGCGGTCAAATTATTCATGCGAGCAAGTTATGCGGACACGAGATGAGGAGCTACGTTAAGAAAATCGTCTTCAAAGCACCAGTACGACTAAGTTTAGTTCCGTATGTTATATCGCAAGCCACCACCGCATCATCACAGAAACCAATTACGCTACAACGCCATTCTTAAACCGATACTTCGACAACTGATGGCATCTGCAAAACGCTTTTCCCTTTGTACAAACAAATGAATAAGACATGAGTGTTCTTTACTTGAGCCTTGACCAGACGTTACTCCGCTGCAAAAAGATAATCTGACAAGTTCTTCACCGATTACAATCGCTGGCACTGCACAAAGTTTCGAATTGCACGAGAGACTCTAAATGCCGGTTTCAGAATCTGCCGCCATCATAAACACCGGTGCGAGTTTGAATGAAACGAATCAAACTAAAACCCAGTTCGCATTTAATGCCAATAACAACCTCGACATTCATCCAAGCATAGTATTTACAGCATGAACTTAAACTTGCGGCCGCCAACCTGAGTTGTACCTTTTATATCAAGATTTACTTTGCTTTCAGTGAGTTTTAGCCTGATCAGAAACGTAAAACTGCTGTAAGTCCTTTTTAACGTACATGTTTAGAACGTGCTTAATGGAAGCAAGTGTAAGTGCTGGCTGAAACTGACATTTTCGCCTGCATGCTTTATTTCGCTAAAGAAACAAACGTTACAGTCAACTTGATATAAATAGGAAGTTTCACGTACGAAAAACCCACGTAGAGTAACAACTTGATCCGTTGAGGCGCAGAATTTTTCCAAACAACTTACCTTTACTTGCAAACATGACGTTAGGCTCATACATCTGCACAAGCTCTTGAGCCTGTTCATCCGTTTGATAAGGATAAAGAATTTCGTTCAATTTCGGATCTCGTTGTACACTGTTTATGAACTCTTTTACTTTTGTATTTCCAATGTACATCTTTCTCGCTCCAGTCACCCTAAACAAACATCTGGATTGAACAAACTATACCGCACAACAGTGCCGCGCAACAATCACCGCATTAACGCTCAGCGAGAAAGCAGGCCGAATACTGAGGCGATGCATAAAACCAATTCAGAAAGCTGCATGCAAGATGCAACTAACATTTCAGAAAAGACCGAGTCCATTTCCGGGCGGGGACAACACAACAACAGTAGCTTCTTAAATCTTGATAACTGAAGCTCTTCCGGATTGATAGTCGTGTCTTTCTGAAATTGAAACACAAAGTAGAAACACTCCTCTCGCAGCGTCCTGGTCCCGAAGAAGCTACGTTCGCACCAAGTAGCGTTGGCTTTCGCAACAAACCTCGTTAAAACTGCGTGCTTGCAGTTAGTAACAACGCAACGATCAGCACAAAGACTCGCAAAATTGAATACTAAAAAAACTCAAATTCTATTTGAAAGAATTTTCTAGATTTAAAAACACGCATATGTTTACAAGCTGAAAAATGCAGCTAAGGATGATTGTTCACTGGACGAAATATTGATTAATAGCAGTGAAAATAAAACCTTTGATGAACACGTGTTATTGCTACGTTTCAATGATCAACACTTACTTTTCCCGTCGTAAGACCCACATTCGAAAGAGCACTTTCAATTCGTTTCGGACGGCCCAGCATCTTAATAATCCTATAATGCAATTCGATTTATAACACTAGTTACTAATACCAACTCATTTTCAAAATACAGATTCGATGAATTGACAAATGTCATCAACTTGATAATGTCTGCCCTATATTTTAGCGAAACTGAGGAAATCATGAATAATGCACTCCCACCACGTGAACCCTGAGCTCCGCTGCACGAAGGTGAATGACTGGCGGTCGCACTTAGTAGCTTTATGTGGTAAATGATAAATGCCTATGCGCCAAACCTATCAGCTGGAGAAAATGGTATTGCTTAGCAGAATGCTTCAAGTTCAAAAGGTGTCATTAACAGCACTATCTTGACAAAGACTTGTGTCAACTTATGTCCATGGAAATGACTAACGTTTTACTGGCAGGTGTCGTTTTCAGTTAAACCTGTTGACACTGTTTAGTGAATTTCTTAGGTAGCATTTAGTGGAATTGACTTACAACTCAAACATTTCAGTTAAGATGAATACAACTAACATGCCAAAGATGTTGCCACGTCTGAAAATGATGACAAGAAAAGGATATTCAATATTGCATATCTGCCCTAAATTGACATCAAACCCTACACTTAAAGCATATAAGAAAACAACAAAATAATTTTAATTGTTTTTGTTGTTTATAGGCCATAACTTTTGAACCAGAAACACTAGAAAGCCAATCAAAGGCTCAAATGACTAGTTTCCAATCAAACCCTGAGTGAAAAAATTCCCTCTAGCAGTTGGCATCCAGGGCCAGGTAACCTGGGCCAAAATGGCCTAAACCTACCCCACTTATGAGGTCACCCACAAAAAACTGAAATCCAAAACTTTCAAATTTAAAAAAATACAAACTAGAAGACTTGTCATGTCTTTTGTGAGTTTTAACAGCTCCCCAGCACAATCAGCTGGCGAGTTATGGAGTTGAACAGCTTGAAAATAGTGGCTCATGCATGATTTCAAAGCATGAATGTTCCGTACACCAGCAGCTAAGGTGTTAACAAGGAGTACTCAAGTATATATCACACAAATTTTCGAACCACAAGACAACCTACTGTGTGAACATTTTAAAAAGACAAGATATTTGAAATCAACATAACCTCTTCACATTTCAAGGAATGAACAAGAGTCTATCAAATTGACTAGTGCACCAGTGAAATGTCCAAACTAAATAATTCTTCAAAATTAAGGCTAGGGATGTGACTCCAGCCATTAGATAGCAAAGCCCAGGGTTTTTTTAAGGCATTTTAGGGACCTGATTCAGGTCCCTAGAATTTCAAATCGAGTCCCTAAGAATCAGAGAAAATTATCATCGGGTCCCTAAAATCAGAGAAAAATCGGAATTAGAGAATTCAGGTCCCTACAAATCCCATCCGGGTTCCTAACATTTTCCTTAAAAAAAACTGGCAAAGCCAATAAATTAACTTTGAATAATACTAAAATAACTAGATGCATTGTTAATGCACAACATACTTCTTGACTGGAATTTCTCCAAACTGGTTTGTCTCAAGCTTCAGCTTTGTGAACCTGAAATTTAACAACTACGACAATTAACTTACTGTACATCATAATTTTAAGTTGTGAACCAAAAAACAGTAAATAAAAACTTGAGATTCACTTGACAACTTTGAAAATAATGCTAACATGAGGTACACACTACACAGCAAGCAATAGCTGGCAATGTCCTGGTAGAATTTTGCTCATTCCTAAAACCAAACAAAACCACTTACGCTTTTTCCACTAATCTTTGCACTGATATGTGTCTTGTGCATGGATGATAAGCCATCATCAAAAGAAAATCAGCCCATTCCTAAAAACACCAAGGCATTACAGATCACAAAAAAAATTGAAACAGTTGTTCATTCAGAAACATGACAATTGAAAATAAACCTGGATAAGACATGTGAAATGAGAATCTTTGATCTTCATGTGGAATAAAATTCATCAATCACAATCAACAAAATACACTCAGAAACGAATTAATATGCCCACAAAAGTTGACAGTGAAAGAGCTGTACAAAAGTGAACAAACCACAAGCAATAAGAAAAAGTTCAACATACAAACAGCACAGTACAGCTATTGATGAAAAGTCGAAACAATGTGATCAGCTAAAACTTTCTTTGAACACGACATGTGGCGTGGTAGCAAATTGCATCAAAATGAGAAGAAAAACTGCATCACCAAAATGTGGCAAGAAAGATTGACTCACATGTTTGGGCAATGTCATTCCCCCACAGCCTAACAACATTAAAGGAAGCGAAAACCTTAAATATGAAAACAATGATTACATACAAAAAACGCACCGAAATTGGACAAAAACTAACCAGCTCTAAGCACCTTATTTTAAACAATGCCATGAAAGCACTGTGCACTTTGTGATTGCCATGGAAAACAAAACAAATTCATGATCTCCATTGTGTCACATATCCTGACAAAAAATGAAACTTTCCCTCACATGGGCAAAAAGTGACTTCGGTGGTATGCAATCAACAATATGTTGGGCCAAACTGTAAACAAATTTTCCAAGAGATGGTCAGCACATTGACTTACTTGGAACAAACCAAATAAGAGGAATGACAGTGATCAAATGACCTCATCACAGCACCATGAAGTGTTGCATGGCATTCTCAATGAACCACCTACCGTGTTTCCCCAATAATAAGACAGGGCTTATATTAATTTTGACTTCAAAATTTACACTATGGCTCTTATTGTCAGAGGATGTCTTATTTTGATATATCAAAAAATGAAATTACAAAGTAAAAATTAAGAGATTTCTGAATAAACCGAATTACGAAAAACTACCTACATTTACTTATCAGTAACATGTTTTTTATTCAGAAACTCGTTAACAACAGTTTATTCAAAAACAATGCTATGTGACTGGCTGAGATTAGGAAAGTTTTGTCTACTAGGGCAACCAATTTTTAACCTAAAAACTTAAAATTTTGACTTTATATTTTACAAATTTAGACTTTATTTTGACCTATAAATTTTCTGCATTTGCAACTGCAAGATAATTCAGCCTTAGGTGTTGAGGTTAACCCAGATGCATATTCTTGCACTCTATGCTTCGAAATTAAAAATATTTTGGTTGTTTAACTTTGGGGATGATATATTGATAAGTACATTAATAACTACAGTAGAGTCAATCCTGAGAACATCATAAAGCTGAAACACTATATGCATAATGGATTGAGCGTTTACCAAAACAAGCACTGCAAGACCACATTTCTCGCCTATCACGCCTATCCTACATAATATTCAATTGTCCAGTAGTGGGCTAAACAACATTATTACGTCAGAAATCACAACAAGCCCATTATTATTACACAATTGCAACTAAACTTGCAAAAGCATATCACTATCTGTTGTTGTAGTTTCAATATTCCTGTAAGCGCTACAGACCCGGTTAAAAGCTCAAAACACTCGGCAAGTCTTGTAATTAGCACTCGAAAACAATTTTTGCTTGGGGGATACATATTTTTTGTGAGTGACATCATAAGTGCAGGACTTTTAGACCTCCTTGGCCCACTTCACCTGGCCCTGGGCCCAAACCGTTAGATGGTAGTGTTTCGCTAAAGTTTTTATTGGAAACTAGGCTACAATCCAAGTCTTTTGATACTTTGGATGACCTGCTGGAGTTTCGGGTTCAAAAGTTATGATCTAAAATAATAAAAATATTTGACTAATTAGTTAATTAAATAATTAATTAATTTGTCTATTTTAGATCATAACTTTTGAACCAGAAACGCTACAAAGCCAATCAAAGGCTCAAAAGGCTCGGACTCGAGCCTAGTTTCCAATAAAAACTTCAGTGAAATACTTTGGCCTAGCGATTGGGCCCTAGGCCAGGTAACATGAGCCAAAATGGCCCAAAAACTACTTCACTTATGACGTCACTCACAAAAAATCCACAACCCCCAACCAAAAAAAATTTTAGAGTGCAGACTAGAAGACTTACCGAATCTTTTTAGAGTTTGAACAGCTCTCTAGCGTAATCAGCGGAGGAGCTATGGCATCGGTAAGGCAACCGACAACTGCTGGTTTTAGGTCAATTTCAAAGTACGAATAGATCGTACCCCAGTTTTCAAGGTGTTAACATCACTGGCAAGGATGTTGGAATTTGTAACTGGACCAAACAGAACATTTGCATAACTGCCAAACCACATATTTACAAAAACAAAATTTATTGATAAAACTTAGTGAAAATTGTATGTGGATTTTATAACAGGTTTCCGAGTTTTCAAGATGAATCAATTAAAACACAAGCTGTGGCAAGTGAAAGCTAGAAATCACACTATTCTGAAATAATTGCTTTCACTACAACTAAAAGTAACTGGTGCCAACTACAGAACACTAAACCCACAGCTATGGAATCATGTTTTGATGACTCCATAATGTTCAAGCAGAACAGCATTATTAGGGTGACAGAAATACTCTAGGGCATGTGGAGAAATTCCACTGGAGAAATTCCCATACAAAGCCACATGCGATCCGGCTGTTTTTGTGCGAACCGCTTGAATTAACCCGGGTGCGAAAGTGTTAACAAGCCTGTGATCTCCAAGGCAAAGAGCACGTATGTTTCAAACACCTTGAACAAGATTTATCAAAACACCAAAGCTTAGACGGAACGTTTGTCATCAGGCAGTGTGAATAGACTGTTTAATCTGATACGTCTTGAATTTGTAGTAATTTAGGGATACACACCTCGAATAAAAACAAATTTTTCGAACACCCTGCACATATTTATATATGCACATAAGTATACTGGATTTTTTGGACCATAAGGCACACTTAAAAATCTGTAATTTTCTCAAAAACCATAAGTGGGCCTTATAATGCGGTGTGCCTAATGTATGGATATGGTTGTGATTTCTCATCTAGAACCAATTGTATATGGCAAACGGTGGTATTAATTTAATTATGAATTACAATTTTTTTGTAAAAAGTCATCGTGTCACGTAATACGCCAACAATTGCAATGAGCAGCTCATGTGGTTCCCAGAGTAGCTAGCCCATACCATAGATTGTATTACTCCGTGAGGTTCCTGACTACATTGGCGCACACCGAATCAAACACACGCACAACTTTTACTTTATTATAGTCATGCCTAGTGTCTAGTGGATTAGGTATGTGCAACAGATTAAACTCCCTCATATGTAATGACTGTCAAACTCCCAGTACCAACTCCCATGCTTAGGCGACTAGGGCACTTGGGAGTTATTGTGAAAGAAGTGAATACAATTTGGCTTTCTAAGTTTTGCTTCATTTAATGTGCCTTGTAATCTGGTGTGCCATATGTATGAAGAAAACCAGCTAGCATTCAATTTTTGATACTGCGCCTTATAATCCAGTGTGCCTTATGGTCTAAAAACACGGCACATGAAATAAAAGATTACAATATAATAGATAGCAGCGTAATTAATTAGCTATCAGTGATCAAGCAATAATATATAGTGATCTACATTATCATGTACAGAATGGTTAACTTAGGGTTCTTTTAATGAAAATGTTAGATACCTGGTGTGGACCTGCAAGGATCTGAAAAATTTTTGAATAAATTACATATAATTAGAGGTGTTTTGAGCAACATCGTTAAGCCATGAAATTTTCTCTGATTCTAGGGACCTGAATCGGGTCCCAAAAACACCTTCTAAAAACTCTGGTTAACTGCACACCAGATAATCAGGAAATCCATTTCATCATTCAAGCATCAAATATCCTGAACTACAGCCTATCATTTGTTAAGAAAATACTGGGGTTAATCGCATAACAGTTAATTATATAATGTATAATCCATGTAATTGAATATAATTTAAATGATTTTTGCTTAATCAGTAGTTTCATTTTATGGTTTGGTTCACTCAGTCGAATGTCTCTGTTTAAGATAGTAAAATGCATGAGAAAAGTTTGAGTAAGAAGTGGCAATGCTTTTTATTCAAAGACAGCCACACCTTCAATCTATTTTCGTTGCAAAAACCTGATAACATCATGTCGTGTGATTACACATCTGACAAATCATCTAATTTGTCAAATGTGACATGCATTTACATTTGTGATGCATTTACCAATACATAAACATGTCAGATTCATTAGAATTATTGAAAGGATGATTTAAATCTATAAAACTTTTATACACCTCTACAACACTTAAAAAACTCACCTTTAACACTGCCGTGGAGTTTGCTTCTACTGCAACAAAATTGAGAAATGTGAGGTCAGCCAACTTCATTCCATGAATGATTGAAAAACATCTTTCTGACACTGGAATGTCTGAGTTGCTAACCATCTTGCGCAATTGTGAATCCTATTTTACAAATCAAAGTTAAACAAAGTGCACTTATTGACCTTCCTAAAGAAAACGTCACATAAAACACTCACTTTCTAAAATGTGTTTTACACTATAGCTTACTTAAAAAAGTGTGCGACACATGCCTATGCACATCTAGCACATATATGCAACATTTTTTTCAAAATAACAATAAACATGGAACTTCTTTAATTTGTAGTGGATTCAAGCACATGAAGCAAGCATAATTTAGATAGTTCTCATAGCAGCAAAAGTGTTAAAACTTGAATACATTATTGTTTATTTAACTGATTGAAGTTTTAACAAAATATCAATACATTGCACTAAAAACACTTTAATCTAATCAGTTGGATGAGCACAACCCATAAGTTTTACATATTATAATATATAAAAAGAAACTAAAATGTGAGAATGTTGCAAAGCTGCTTTTGTAATACGCAAACACATTCATATGACAAAAAATGCTGAGCTGGATTCACCAATATTGATATGTTACTGTGTTTGTACTGCTTTTACTCAGAGCTAACTATTCCATTTTTTTCCCCAATAGAACGTGGAAATTTTGGCTAAGCTACCATGAATTATAAAATATGCACCCCATATTTAGACTTTTTTAGACCTACATTAGGAGGTCACATGTTTCACTAATCTTCCAATGAAACAACACATTCAGATGTGGCAACTTCAAATTAAATGATCAGCAGCCAACACACTTCTTGAGCAAACAACAATACTCTCCTCTACAGTTCATGACCACAGCATTAAAGCAGACTATCAAACATTCTCTCAGGATAATAACCCCACATCAAATGAAAAAACAATCCCAGTGAACAACATGTGTTCAGATCTAAAGTTAATATTGTCTAATGTATCACTTGCATTAGATTGTAGTTGTTTGTTGCCTGTAACTTTGTTGATGAGACCAGAAAATGAAATACTAAGCTGTTCAGATTTTGAAACAAGACAATCTTTCATCAACTTGTGCATGGTTTCACAGTTTGTCAAAGGTATTTTTTTAAACTAGTCAACATCTTTTCTGATCACATCAAATGTACTAAATATCAAATTTTCAAATGTAATTTGAGAAAAAGATAATTTATAATTAAAACAAAAAGCATCAGTCATGGACACATGTTTTCTAAGTGACTTTTTTAAATTGACGATTCAATCCAAAAAAAGTAAGGAATGTTTTCAGATTTGCTACTTATCAACACTTTGACTACTAGGGCTCCTGTTGCAGACAATACATTCACTACTGGCCTGCTTTCATCAAAAGCATTCACGGCCACTTTACTTTCATCAAAATCACTAAGATCTGAATCCTCATTCATCATGATGTCAGCTATTCATAAAACACTCATTTTGCAAACTTTACAAAAAGCATATTACGAAAAAGATGTTAAAATGGCATAAAATCAATTATTTTCTACATCATACAAGCAATCAGTCATAAAAGGCATCATTATATAATTAGCGGCTTGCCTACAACCTCTCTAGGACACAGAAAATGTTTCTACAACTGAGCTATTTAACAGCTGCTCAAAATCACCTGCTTTCCTCTAGTTTAAGCATGTGCAAAATGCATTTTTGTCAGCAAAATCCTTCTGACGAAAATCACAACATAATCAAGTGACAAAAACATTTTTTCTGCTTAGAGACCCAAGTCTGAGCACTCTCATATTTCCAAAAGAAAAAAGTTAGTGTTGGATAGCAACAACTGACTTTTTAATCTAAATACGAGGTTCCTCATATGCCAGGAGTGTAGTGATGAATCCTTGAAATGAGTTACCTCCTAACCATAGGTACCAAGTTTGAAATTTCTATGGGCATGCAAAATCTATGTCACAAAATATAATGTCAAAACTGCCTATTGGTAAAATAATTAATATCTGTTGAAATATCCCAAAGCAGCTCTCGAACTAACATCAATTTTGCAGGTGACTCACAATCATTCTATCACTCAGTCAAACTAAAATCATGATGTGTTGAAATACCACAATTACTTGTAAGTATCAATGTGTACTGCAACCCATCAATCCAAACATCTATCAACCTTCAAACATTACGTTCGTCTGTCACAGTGGAATTAATATCTAGTAAACAACAGAATTCAACCTGTGTTCAGTCATGGGTGATAAGAGATAAATTTTGCATTAAAGTACACTAAAAGTCCACTCTGCCTCACAGGTAGTACAGCCGGACAAAACAAAATGCATGAGCAAATACGTTAATCTCAGAAAGAAACATGTTTAAGTTCAGTTTTCCGCAAGCAGTTTTGAAATAGCATTTGGAGTGGGACAGCTTAAATCATTGCTTGCCAAAAATTGTTAGATTCCGCTGTGCAACTGTTCCTCATTTACATCGTTTTTGTAAAAGACACATACAGTGGAGATGGTGCTTCTCCCTGCAGTACAACTTGGAAATAATTCATGCTCTGTTGCAATTTAAGTCTGCCATTTCTATCTATCCAAAAACGTTTCACTACATTTCAGAGCAATGTCTTTGTGCTTGTTTACAAATGACAAAAAACTGTTTAATCAAAACATGAAAAATTAATGGGAGTGGCACATTCATGGCCAGAATTGGTGTTTGTGTACTCGGCTCCTATGTTCATAACTGGTAATAAAAGTGCTAAGTTTTAGGGGAATGCAATTTATTTTTTTAAAGTTCAAAAGAAAGTTTTTATTCAGTAGTAAACTTAGTTAAGCAGTTAATATGCTATTATTGCAACCACACATTTATGTCAATTCATCAGTTGTAGTAAAATCACAAAACATACAATTTGACAAAACAACATGTTTTTTTTTCAATGTGATGTACTGTCAGTAAATGACAATGAGTTAGAGATTGTGTCTCATTTTGAAAGTGCTTTGCTTATAGAAAGAAATGAGTAGCAATGATAAACAATCTACAAAAACTAACGTTTATTGTCTACATTACTAAATCATGAAAAATATGATAGCGACCAAACTTTTCTGATGATGCATTTCAGTACACAAAGGCCCATGTCAGAAATAGGCAAGTGTCTAATAATCCTCAAAAAACATGTATAACCTAAATGAAACCGTTTGTTCTTGCAGTGTACTTCCACATAAGAATCAATGAAATATGACTGCATAAAGAAATGTAGTTCACAATCTTTTTATTCCATGACAAAACACAACAGTTTGTAACAGTAGCAATAAAAAGGCAAATGAGAGCTAAAAATTACATTTTCATATGAAAATACACAAGGCTCTCAGTGAGAGTAACTTGATAATAAATCAAGCTAATACAAAACAAATCTCCTATGGATCACTAAATTTTTTGGCAAACACAGAGATCAAGCGTATATCTGAAATGGCTGTTTATCACATTACCTGCCGGTGTACGAATATATCATACTTCAAAATCATATGTTGAGCCGCTATTTTCGCACCACATTGCAACTCCATAACTTGCCAGTTGCTTGCACTAGAGAGTTGTTCAAACCTTCAAAAGACTCGGCGAGTCTTCCAGTTCGCAATGAAAAACTTTGAAGTCTTAGGTTTCGGGTTTTTTTGTGGGTGACATCACAAGGTGGGTAGGTTTATGCCTTTTCAGCTTTATCAGGCCCTAGGCCCCAACTGCAAGTTGGAAGCATTTCACTAAAGTTTTAGTTAAAACTATAAGAAAATCCAAGTCTGTTGAGCCTTTGATCGACTTTCTAGGGTTTCTGATTCAAAAGTTAAGAGTAAATCAATTTGGGTAGAAATCATTTTGGGTAGTTTTTATCCAAATTTAGTTTTTTTGCCGTAACTTTTCAACCAGAAATCCTAGACAGTTGCTCAAAGTTTAAAGGCCTCGGATTTCAGTCTAGTTTTCAGAAAATCTTCAAACTAGGGAGTGAAACACTTCCCTGTTTCAGGAGTGAAACACTTCCCAGGAGTGAAAAACTTCCTTGTTTCACTCCCTAGTTGCAAGGGAGTGAAACATTGCCTTCTTGAGAGTGAAACACTTCCCTCTTGCAGTTGGAGCCCATGGCCTGATAACCTCAGCTGAAAAAACAAATGCAAGAGGGAATTTTTTGACTTATGTTATGCTTTTATTGAATACTAGGCTATCATGCGAGTCTTTAGATCCCTTGATTGCCTTTTGAAGAAGCGGCTTGCCTGCGCACTTACGCACTAGGCTAAAGGGAGCTCCCAGTAGCTTTCGTGCTACTAGGGATGTTATGTTTAGCACGTCGCATGTAGCAGCCACCGCGCTGCTACACTGTCTAATAAGTTGTTGTTTTTAGGTCATAACTTTTAAACCAAAAACGCTTGGGGCAGTAAAAAAGTGCCAGTGATGGTAAAGAAGTGGCTCATGTGGGTCTTGAAGATAACACCAACCCAGCACTGAAGGTGTTAGCAAATGCTACTTTTATTTTATTGCTCTTTGTAGCAAATAAAAATATATCATTTCAACATCGTAAAAAATGCTTCAAGAAATTTATCTGCAAAGGACTTTTGCCATAGCTGTTTTCATTAACACCTTAGCATCTGGGTGGTTTGAGACTAAGATCCAGCAGCTTGCACATGTCTTTGTGTGGGAATATCTTTGCTGCCGATTGTGTTGGTATGCTGTTCAAACCCTCAAAAGACTGGGCAAGTCTTCGTGCCTCTTGGGTTTCGGGTTTTGTGAATGATGTCATAAGTAAAGGACTTCATCTGGTCCTGAGCCTAACTACTAGATGGTAGTATTTCGCTCAATTTTTATTAAAAACTAGGCTAAAATCAGAGTCTTTTGATACTTTGGATTACTTGCTAAGGTTTCGGGTTCAAAAGTTATGATCAAAAATAAACAAAATAACTAATTAATCCCATAATTAGATAAATTGTTTATTTTATATCTTAAATTTTGAACCAGAAACGCTAGAAAGTTGATCAAGGGCTCAAAAGACTCAGATTGAAGCCTAGTATCCAATGAAAATTTCAGTAAGAACTTCTGTCTAGTGGTAGGGCCCTAGGCCAGATAACATGAGCCAAAATGGCCAAAAACCTACATCACTAATAGAAAAGGGAAACCCAAAACCAAAAATATTTTTTCATTGCATACTCGAAGAGTTTCGGAATCTTTTGAGGGTTTGAACAGTTCTCTAGTGCAATCTGCTGAGGAGCTATGCGGTTGGTAAGACAACTGAAATATGCTTGATTTTAGGCTGATTTTCAAGTACGATATATTCGTGGACCAGCAGCCAAAGTGTTAAGGCTTGTTTGACAAATTAAAAAAATGTAGCTGCCTGAGATATATTATAACTTTCTCTTTACATCTCCATATGTGTCATTTAACAGTACCTATCATCAACTTATATAACTATTTATTCCAATATTACACCAACTGAAGCACTTCCACAATCAGCACCAACAACCAGATAGATAATGAAAAGATAATATTAGTTCATAGATGATTTCTGTAGTTCATGCATGAACCAGGCTACTAAATGCAACACAAATTCATTGATACCATTTTGCACTCACATTAAGAAAGTGATCCAGTTTTTCTCCTTTTTACCCTTTTCTGAAACTGCTTTAAAGCTTATTTTATCATTCACACTACAGCAACTGCAAGAGCGACAGTACAAAAATTACAGTGGAACAAAGTTGCATCCTTAATAAACGAACCAGATGTTCTTCTGGCAATTACATGCACAAACATTACAAGCAGGTTGACACATTATGTTGCATAAGATGGCTACAACTTCATCTTTTTTTGGGTAAATTTTGAGATGAAAAGTAATAAACATACATAACACTTGCATGCCATTTTTTTCCAGAAGATATTTGACAAAACAAAAACATGTGAATACCCTGGACATTTTTATAAAACTATGACTGATAAAAATAGCCATAATAAAAAGAAAACATCTCATTGAGAAAGAAATAGATTTTCTATTTCTTCTCAAATTGCATTACCATGCAACAAACAAATATGCAAAAAAATTTGTTTTCTCACCACTGAGTTTTGCAGAGCTTTTTCTAATCTATCCTGCTGCAGACAAAAGTTTTAAAAAATCAAGAATAAAACACATAGCACTAAGCAAAGTTTTCTGCTTCAATCAAAGCCAGACTTGAGCAAACATGCATAAGAGTTTTTTCTTACTGAGAGAACAAGAGTTTTAACACACGTGAACCAACACATTGTAACCCAGTTTCTGTATGATGCCAAAAGCTTGCGCTGCAATTTAGTTAACAGTGAAATACAACATGAAAGCTAAAGGCCCGAAACCAATCAATTTCTAATTTCTTTATCATAGAAAAAGGAATGTATATATAGATAGATGCAGTTTTTGATGGCAAACATTTATAAACTCCTTGAGTAATATTCCAAATACATTCTAGAAAACGCAGTGAAAAAAATACCTGCTTCCAGATTTAAAAATACATTTGGGATAAAAATGTAATGCAAGTTTGTTACAATGGCAACATTGCAGCAAAAATACTTATTTACTTAAAAATTCATCTAGTCAAAAAAAAGTAACCAAATGTAGTAGCAGCACAGTTGTCCAATTTAACCAAACATCCATAAGAACTTGGAATATTGCAAATAATTTTACATATTCAGCAATCAAAACCACTGGGAACCAGAAATTTCATTTGTATAACATATCTGATCAACCTTTGCAATGTCTAACCTTTCAAAACATCCTATAAATACAAATAATTAGCCATGCTCTCTCACCAACTGTGTGGAAGCTTGATTGAGTAGATTACAATCACTGCATATGAGCATTTTACTCAAAACGTAATATGCACAGAAACAAAGCTTTCAACACACAGCTACTGTATTTATTCAATTGTAAGCCGAGGCTTATAAAGTTTTTTCATCATTTCAAGTCACTTTTCTCAAGGGCGGCTTTTTTTCTGTTACCGAAAGCTATAGACGATGCTCGGTCTTTCCTTGGCTATATTTTTTTCAACCCAACTCTCTTTTCACATTCTATTCTCTTCAGCATCATGTGCACATCCGTCACAGGAGGGATCATGATGAACAGAAGGCAGTTATAGTGGTGTGTGTAAGCATCATAAGGGTTTCCAATTAAACGTGAAAAGTGCTAGTACATGAAGTATCTCAGAGGATTAGGTAACCCATGTTCAAGTGCGGCTTACATTAATTATTTAACACAATTTCGTCCGCTTTACATTCAAGGATGGCTTACAATCGAGTAAATAGGTAATCAAATTCAATCACTTGCAAAAGGGGATCAGTCATGCAAGGGAAGCTTTAATAATAGTCTTCAGAATTATAACATTTTTTACAGGTGTCCTAAACCCCGATCAAACGTGGCCCGTGGCCTCGCACAGCTAGGTATTCAGATAGAGTTACTGGTAGAGCTTGATCAATATATAAAGATGATTTGGGGTGATACCGATGTTTTTCATTTGTCATTGCTGATAACTGGTACTGCTATTTTCGCGTCTACTGAAACCACAGTTGAAAGACATTACATTACAGTGTATTTTTTCTTCAGTACGTAGGCCACATAAATAAATGAAGTAATTACACAAGTTTCAAATGAAAGTGTAGATGGTGATAAGCTAGGACATGTTACAAATAAACAATGAAATATACAAATGACTTAAGCATGAGAGCAAAGAGTAATTATTAACATGACATAATACGCAACTCATTACGAACAATGATAAAACCATCACTTCACTGCGATGAAGAACTGTACAACATCAAATTCTGCACAAACCTAGGTCATGGAAGCAGTCAACCACCACAGCACGTACACTGATTAATTTGCAGACAATCATTTGCTGATCGTGTAATAACCTTCTAGTGGATGCTATGTCATAGGACGGTTTATTGGGACAATTACACAGTGGTCTGTATATTACACACTACTTAGTGCAGCCGGAGGTCCGCACAACATAAAGAACAGGACAGAGAATTTGTGTTAATTAATCAGAGATGAAGTAGCAACTTGCGTTTCTGAACACTCTGTGCAGAACAACGTAGCAGCTTTTATGGGCAAATATTACCAATACAGATCAGGGGATATGCCGATGTGATACATCACCATGCAGTGGCATACCTAGGGTGTGGGCTGACCAAGGCAGCCCTGGGAGTTTGGCGTTCCCGAAGCCTAATAAAAATAAGTATTGCACAGTGACTGGTTCTTAAAGCTTTGTATTAACTCGTTTGTGCACCATTATAATATTACAGTGCTCTCACATGCTCAAATATGGTATGCTTTAAATACATACCAAAAAACTCAAACATTGTAACAATTAAACAAAAAGCAAATAGACATACATATAGGGAAAAATAGTTTAAAAAGTGTAAAAAAATAGGACCGTCTTTATTTCTGAAATGAAAACTACAATTTTTTACACAGTAACTTTTCTTGCCTTTTTGCGGGCAAATTCTTCAATGGCAGTGTCCAAATTTGTATTTTCTGTCAATTGCTGCTCTACAAACAGTGTCAACTGCAAGCTGCTCATACTAGATCTTAAGTAATGCTTGATCAGTTTTGGTTTTGAAAAACTTCTCTAACAGGTAGCAACACTAACAGCAATTGTGAGGAAAATCCACAGCATTATTACTGTATTAGGAACAGAGTTCCCAAGGTTATACTTTTGAATAAACTGCAAATGTTCAAAGGGGCCTTCTTTCTTTACTCTGAACTGTACATCTGCAATATCGTATAACTGTGATTCAGTAATAACGTTCTTAACTGCACAACAATGAACAAGCGACGCAACAACTATCAATATTTCTTTATCAGCTATTAACTACACTCAACCTCCTGTGCCAGTGTTGCTAGATTGGCCACAAAATGGCCAAATTTCAAAAAATTTGGCCATTTTTGAAGTGCGCTGGCCATGAAGAAACGCACTTGGCCATTGTGTAAAATTTGGCAATATTTTTAGTTTGTCACTGTGAGACTAAATTTTCATTAAATATTTTGTCTTTTTGTATTTTTTGTAACAGTCTTCATGTCACTGTTACAGTAACACCATGGTACTTCAACCTTGCAGTATTGCTTTGAAGGGTGTAGTAGTGATTCAGCCCTTGCAGTCAGTAGACTTTGTAAAGGTGTTTCACTCAGTTGTAATCTTTTTGTTACCGTTGGTAGCTGCTGCACTCGTATTGTGTCAGAAGACTGCTGCACTCAGTTGTGTGACTGATAACATTGTAGTATAAGTATTTCACATTGTTGGTAAGATTTTTCTTTATAAGTTTCTTATCAGTTTCACAGTAACACTCTGCAATACTTTAACCTTGTAACGTTTGAAGTGTGTAGTAATTATTTAGCCCTTGCAATCCGTAGATTTTGTACAAGTTTCAGTCGGACCTGCCATGAGTCAGTGTTTGCACTCAGGTGTTCCTCCTCTTTCGCTCATATGTGAACTTAACGATGGTTTTGAGCAAGTGATGAAATGATTAATGCATTTCATGACTTTAATCTTTTGCTGACATATTTGGACCACAAGATCAAGAGAATTGTAGCATTGTCCTTGAATTGAAAATTTAATTACAAACTGTTTAACCCAAAAACGGGTCAGAATTGAAGCATGTATCTAAAATAGCATGTAATATATGGTTAGTTTTATTAACACATCTATAGTTTTATTAACACATCAAGCACTGGTTGTCTGGAAACTTGCCCAACCGCAGACTGGCGGCCCATGGTATATTCATGGACCGGTGCACATACACTCGTACTTCAAATTCCAACCGTTGAGCTCCGGGTCGCATGTTTTCCTCTATAAAGTACGAACATTTCGTACAAGTCTCTAGCAACCAGAAACCTATATTTATAGTGTTATTTGACATATGGTGTGGTCAGGAATGCATTTCAAAGCAACTGTAGTTTATTTTGCCTGCAGCCATGGTGGTTTTGCCTGCAGTCACGCACGCGTTTCGCCAAGTGCGGAAATAAGATCGGCCTGCTGTAACCCGAAATAAGATCGGCCTGTTGTAACCCGAAATAAGATCGGCCTGCTGGAACCTGAAATAAGATCGGCATAAGATTAGCCTAAAATCGGCCTGCTGTAACCCGAAATAAGATCGGCCTGCTGTAAGCCGAAATAAGATTGGCCTGCTATAAACAGAAATAAGATCGGCCTGCTACAACCAGAAATAAGATTTTCTTACTGAGTTAAAATCTATCATGTAGAGATTTGATAATTTTTGCTTGAGCATAAATATTTTTTCAGCAGCAAGTAACTGCTTCCGCCATGTTTTCGACGCTGCTTCACAAACATTCGCTCTTAGCACATTTCAAATGACCCATTAGTATAAAGCATTTGTGAATGCATGCCAACGCAGAAAGCATAAATAATTAGTCCACAACTTTTTTTACGGAGTCAGAACATATCAAGCAGAGATTTGATGATTTTTGCTTGAGCATAAATATTTTTTTCAGCAGCAGGTAACTGCTTCAGCCGTGTTTTCGACGTTGTTTCACAAACATTCGCTCTTGGCAGATTTCAAATGACTCGTTAGTGTAAAGCATTTGTGAACACATGCCAATGCAGAATGCATAAATAATTACTCGACAACTTTTTTCCTGAGTTAAAATATATCATGTAGAGATTTGACAATTTTTGCTTGAGAATAAATATTTTTTTCGGCAGCAAGTAAATGCTTCAGCCATTTTTTCGACGCTGCTTCACAAACATTTGTTCTTGGCAGATTTCAAATGACCCATTTGTGTAAAGCATTTCTGAACACATGCCAGTGTGATGTGGATAAAAAATTAGTGTGAGTGGGAACATCATGTAGAGAGTTGACGGTTTTAGCCGCTGCAAAGTTGTTTTATTTTCAACAGCAAGTAACTGCTGGATCCGCCTGTTCAGCTGCTTCACAAACATTCGCACATGGCAATTAGCCCTCTTCACAAACATTTGCACTTGCCAATGTGTGCTGCTTTACAAACATTCGCACGTGGCAGTCTTCAAACAGCCCGTTAGCACATAGCCTTTGTGAGGTAGGAAGGGCATCGCGAAGAATAACACCCATTGATTTGCGAAAAAGCAATAACCCAGAGATGGCGGCTTGTGATCTTTTTGCTGCTTCCTAACATTAAATATCAATGGAGATTTAGAGTTATTTAGAGTTCAACAGAGAACAATCAAAGTTGCTGCCAACAATAGCTCACATTGCACCCTTGCTGCTCGTTTTTTACCATCGCAACAACAGCAAGCACCTGAACGTGCATGCATAACTTTTTCACAAATCTTAAACCATATTTACGACCAGCTGATAAAAATGTTGGAGTTTTTTTCCTCTCGTTTCATGCACTACCATCTTGATATGTGGCTGCTACAAGGTAATCACAACATGTTCTGTGATATTCACATTTTTTCTGCAACAACAACAGAAGCGTTACATTTCAGCATCCAAGAGCTGGCAATTGTCGAATGCTCAGGCCACATGCAAGTAAAATTTTGCATTGTTTTTTTTGTGCAAAGAAAATTTTGTGTAACTTTTTCATGCGAAAATAAAATTTTGCGTGTTTTTTTGTGTTACAATGTGTGTAATAATTTTTTTTCGTAGTTCAGTTAGTGCAACAAATATTCCTATGAAGGTTTTACATATCGAAACGAGATAGTGCTGTGCGTTTCAGTCAAATCAAAACCAAACTCAGTTATTTAGCGATCTGCAAAGCACAGCTGAACGCATGTGCATTTTCAGACGGAGTCGAAAAGCACAGATGCTGTCTAGGACCAAGTGATACAAAAACTGTCAGAACTTTTCTTCTCTGCAATTTTTTAATTCCAAACTTGGCAGGATGCTTTCTAACAGCTATTGCAAACGTTTCTTTGATTTTGACATTTTTCCCATTGTTGGAATAGGAGCAATATACTTTCAAAGCATAAAACAAGCAATCCACCCTTGTTTTTGGGTGTTTTTTCTCTCCACAAGAGGTGGAAAAATAATTTGATTTCGATTTTCATAAACTACACAGTATGACTAACGTTTGTGTGCAGAACTTGTGTTTCTATCACGCAAGGTTTTCCATCCAAAGCCTTTTTAAAACAACGCCTTGCCCACTCAAGTGCCAGCGTGAAAACCATACCGGTGTTCTAGCATCAGACATAAGCCACGAATATACCGTGGACCGGCAGTTGATGTGTTGAGGCAAATAAAAACAAGTTGTAACATGTGGTTTTAAGTTCATGGCAGAAATTGCTGTTTTAGTGTTAAAACTTGCTTCTTTGGCAGAATCAAAATTTTCGGCAAAAAATATACTGTCTTCCAAAAAATTTGAGAACCCCATGAAAATAGAAATTAACATAGTTTAAACAGTTTGCAATTTTGGCCATAACGTTTTCATAAAACGTTTCATTTTGCCATAAGCTACAGAAAATATCTGGCAATCCTGTCCTACTTGGAATCTGAATGCAGCACAGTGATCTAAAAAAATTTCATAACGCATCAACATACTAAAGCAAGAAATCATTTTCCATAAAAAAACGAGGAACCTTTACAACTCACTAACCCTACTACATGTTTTGCGCAACACTAGGGTACCACGGAACCTCTGTTGAAGAATACTGAACTAGATTATATTTTTCCACACACATGGAAATCCATTTTGATGAGCACAAATCCAACTACACATTTATTAGATTTACACAGAAATGTATTTTAGACCCAACAATACGCTTTTACTCACAGGTACAAAACTTAAAGAGTACTTACAAAAGTGTAGAGCTCACCACAGCCACACATTTGCCCATAGTCATCCACCATACTCCTAAGTTCTACAAGGTCATATGACGACTATGATCAAACATCAATAACGACCCAACACTTGATCAATCAACCGTGTAATGAATCAGTAAAATTTTATATCAAGTGCACTGATAAGCGTGTTGAGAACCGTTTTGCAGCTTCATGTAAAAAAAGCCAAATGAAACAACACCCCTGATGAACGATTGTTTATTGTTTGGCTAAGATAGCAATCGCTTAAATACACATGCCATAGTTTAAATCACTCAAAATCAAAAACGTCCTTCAACTGCGAGTAATGTCCCGACATTAAAACCACTTTTATTTCAATACCGCCTTTGAAGTTTTATAGCTTACAGCATAGCCCTTAGTGCCACCCCCATAAAAGTGCCACCAGGGGTGGAGCGGCCCCCTGTCTCCCTTTATCTACGCTACTGTTGCCACATCACTATTCTAGTGTATCTGTCAAGCTCTAAGTGCCAGTTGCATCGTCAAAACACACAAGGAAAGATCTCCAGATTATCAAGTGTTTTTGGTCACAGCACATTTATTTAATCACAATTGCTTTTTGTTCCTGTGAACTTGGTACTGAAAAGATACATAGTAGCTTGTCGAACAATCAGCAAATGTCTGCCATACAGCAACGTAAACTGTTTATCCAATCGTACAAACACTTATAAAAATGATGCTGACAATCACCTGCACAACTACGTCTCTGGAGCACAATCTATCAAGATTAAAATTGTGAAAAATATTTGCGAAACCACAACGAAGAAGAGGGACTGAGTTGCTTTGATGATTTTATATCGTGATATAAAAGTGAATTGTAGGAAGCTAGTATGAGATTTCTTGCACAGCAAACAATGACGTCCAGTTTTCAATCTGCAAAGGCTGTTTTTGAAATACAACGCTTGACTGGTATTTTGTCGAAATAATTGTTTTTGTCCAAATGCTGGTTAAATAATGACAAGTTCTGAGGCTAGCTGATTGCATCTTATGAGAAGTTCCTCGTATATAGCTTCAGTGTTAAGAAACCTGCGATGCTTGGAGTGTCATTGCAGTAGGCCTAAATCAGTGGTGCCCAACCTTTTTTGACCCAAGATCTACTTTTCAAGTAGCCACCCTCACAAGATCTACCAGTCCAGTGTCAACATCGCAAATCCACATACATTGTTTCTAGCCTGCAGTAAATAACTTCATAACACTTTTTCTTGCTATCACAAGCCAAACCCTTCTTCCACACACATATATGCCATCTGTTTGATGTTTGGTAAACAATGACCTTCATGAACCAAACAAGAAAATAAACCAGATACAAGCCAACTGGATCCCTGAGTTTGAAAGAAGAAAATTAGTTCCTAACTTAGTCAGAGCCCTGGCACTGTGAGAAGGTGGCTAGCTTCTCATAGTCAGGAATGTAGGCGTTGCAGCTGGTTGCAAAGCGTAGGCAATAGGCCTGCTTCCAAGTGTTTATCAGTCATTGTTGATCTGTATTTGAGGCTTGATGATTTTCATATGTGAGAAAGTCAACCCACGTAAGTAAGTTGATCTAAAAAGAGCTGTCGAGTTCAAAGCACATCTGTGATTGGGGATAAATAATCTGTCTCCCATTGGAGTTGAACATGGTAGGTCTTGGCTTTTTTCGTCGCATCCATGTTAACTTTCAATGTTGTTTAACTGCTCTGACCAGTAGTGTAACTGATGGGAGGAAGGGGTGCGAACCCCCCTGGCAGGTTAAATGTAAAAACCGGGCCCACGCTTAGCTTATATTTTGGTTAAGATTCGTTTGGTTGTCAGTAGGTTGTTATCTTTTGCGTTCTTCAGAAGTTTTTTGAAGTGTTTTTCGGTGATATTGTGTTTCATTAGATACATCCGCATCTGGGTTCACTATCATGTCTCAATGTTTCTGTTTGATCAATTAAAAATTATTAAAAAATTAAAATCAAAAATGCTCAGGACAATTTAAAGCACAAAAGGGCTCAATTCTTTGAAGGTAGGTAGTAGCTCACTATGCCACCTAATCCACAAATAGCCAGAAACAATTATTACGGAAACACACTATATCATTGGTTAACTGCATACGCAAGCATGTGCAAAAACAAACAAAAATCATTTTTGGTTTCCCAAGCATGCTGCTACACCTTGGGCCTAGCATCTGTAACCACATGCATCAACTTCCTACGAGGCAGTCGTACAAACAAGTATTTAAAAACTAATTGTATTGACAACCTCTTAACCAGTGGCTCGTCTAGCCTGAAAAAAGGAGGTTTGTCGCGGAAGGGCAGCTTTGATATCACTTTTCAGCATAAAATCACACTTTCTCTTACAACTAGAAATCGACCGATGAATTTTGCAGTTTTGCCAAATTTTAGAAACCCAAGTTGCTACTTTGTGTCTGATTAATTAACACATATTCTCTGTACTCTTCCTTAGGATGCACAGCCCTCCGACTACATCAAGTAGTATGCAATAGGGTGTATCAGATTCCCATGATTTTGAAAGTTTCTTTATATTCTCTTGGCTATACCCTATAAGTGTTCTACCTAGAGAAAAAATAAATTTTTAAAAGTTTCATAAATTTTAATTGATGTGTACCGGGTCCACATTGAGATTGAAAAATAGACATTTAACATAAAAAATCCAAAAAAGAAAATGTTCATTTGAAAAGTGAGAAATGTTGCTACAGATTTTTCACACATCCTTATACAATCCACACAACTTTTAAAACTAATTGAAACATATCAAGATTAATATTCTGCAAAAATGCTACTAATACAGTATTTTATGACTAGACAACATGCAGTTCAATATAGGAGTAATGTAATGAAATGACAAAACGTGAAAAAGTATCAACTTCAACGATTTTCCGAATATTCCTCAATTAACCCCTTACCTCTAACACTAATATCTCAGGCAGGTTTTTTAAGGTGTTTTAGGGACCCATTTCAGGTCTTCAGAATCAGAGAAAAGTGCTTTTCAGGTACCCGATTTGGGTCCCCGGAATTGAAATTTTTGCGGTTCTTACAGGTCCATACCAGGTACCTAACATTTTCGTTTAAAAAAACTCTAATCTAAGGCCATTTAAAGTTCAAAAAGTCATATTTTTGTCTGTGCTTCAGGGAACTATGATACGAATTTTAAAACAAAAATAATTCCCCTACGAAGTCTACAACAAACATTATATAGTCACGAAAAGTTATATTTTCCATGTTAGCCATAAAAAGTCATATTTTCTATGTTAGGCAGAGTATTTTTAAAGTGTTTTAGGGATGGAAAATCGGGTCCCTAGAATCAGCGGAAATTGTCATCGGGTCTCTAGAATAAGAGAAAATCGGGTCCCTAGAATCAGAGAAATCGGGTCCATACTAGGTACCTAACATTTTCCTTAAAAAAAACCTGATGTTAGGTCATGCAAAAGGTCATATTTTGCATATTTCCAACCTAATCCAACACGGAAACCATTAAAACAATCTTAAAATATTAGGTGAAACTACTATATCATGAGGTCTTAGCTGCATTCCGCATATTCAACCCACTTGGGGATGCTGCGAATGTTGACAAAGATGTGGGTATGTGAACCAATTATCAAGTTATTTGTATGAAATGTAATGCACTGCCTAAAAATGCATGTTCTTGCTGCCCCAAAGAAATAAACCAATGTCCATGCATGTTTTCAATTTGCTTCAAACCAAATTATATGTTTTGCTCATCTTTTGAGCCGTTTGTTTTAGTGGTGCTTTAACAAACCACAGGGCTACCATCTCTTATGACTATATTCACTGGTAATGCTTCTTTGTATAGTAGTTGTATGTTCTAGCTCATTTATACTTTTGTTTGGTCATATAAGGTCATATTTTCTGAAAAATTTTCACATTCAAGTTTTTACGTCATAAAAAACGACCCTAATAATATCTTTTAGTTTGCATCTTGCTTGATATTTGTATCTAACTTGATGTGCCCAGTTGTCCTGCTCTGATCGCTGTACCCCCATTTAATTACATATAAATAATTGTAGTAGCATGTGCAGAACACTGGCATGTACTGTTAAATCCATCCAAATATAGCCTACTGTGCTCACTTCTAAAAACTCTTTGTAATTATCATGTTGATGCAATGTTGTGGTTGTGGCTGATGCAAGATGAAGTGCTTAACTTGCCCATACCTGTACAAGGGTGTTTGTTTTATAAAAATATGAGCTATCAAGGAATGCGAGTGTTTCCTTGTGGGTATAAGGTAAGCTTTCAAAGTTCTTCCTAAACCTGCTGAACATGGACACTTCAGGTAGTTTAGATGCTTCTATCTTCAGGCCTGTGAATATTTGTGCTATTATTACCTCACCAATATAATGTTGGCATACTGCCCAATCATCCCAATGCCTGTTGCAGACAAAGACAAAGAGCAGTTACTTGGCCTGTGTTTGAGGCAGTTGTAGTACTATTCACACGATTGATTCCTGACAGTTCCATAATTTCAAAAGTTGCAAGATTTTTCTGTTATAGTGTCGCCTCATCCCCATTACTAATAGTCATGCAGTCAGTCACTCCAATTCACACTCGTATTTGATGAAGTATAACATGAGTTTTTAATCCCAGTGAAGTGAAGCATGTTTTGATGCTATCCACATTTTTCTAACTGCAGTTACAACTGTTTTTCATACTTTGCATCCTGGTCTACGAGCAGTGTTGTATGAAACTGCAATTTTGCTTTTGCCACCCTTAGACTACCCCCTCAGTGATGTTATGTGGAATGAAGGCTGATCTTCTTGAATGAAAAACTTGATGTGTTTTCCTTATCATGGAGCAAGAAAGTCATCAGTGTTGCAATTTATCCTGATGCCTATAACTGCCAATTAGCTGAACTGTTTCACCAACTAATTCTCCTTTCTTATCAGTCTTCTCTTGGTTTCAATGCTCGTGCTAGTGTGGCGACTCCACATAACTGGGCTCACACTTTAAACAGCAAGGAAAACATGCAGTTGTCATTATAAAGCAATAAAAGATTCTGCGGGACTGAGGAAAAAGCATTGCTATAGGCAAGTAACGTTATAGCCGATCTAGAATGCATGTAAAATATAGGAATTCTGCTGGAACTGACAAAAAGTGTCATTGTAGTCGAACTATCATCACAGCTGAAGTCATTGTAGGGGAATTCTATTGTAGTAGCTATAGTGATGCATTAGCCTATTGCCACGTTTTCCATATTTTCATGACTTATGTGGACCCGGTAAAGTTTATCCAAATTTACAATATTTTGATCGAAGTGTTTTTACAAGAGGCAGAACATTTCAGATGTATGGCCATGTCAGTTTTTTTTCATATGGGAGGGTCTGATGCACCCTAGTGTCCAATACTCATACCACTCCACAATTTTCCCCATAAACTACTCCACGATATAACATTCGCTCACAGGTTTTTGCGTGCACGGTAAGCACATGATTGCCTGTGAACAAATCAGGGCAACTACTGTATTTTTCAGACCATAAGGCGTACTTAATATCCTTTAATTTTATCAAAAAATTGAAAGTGCGCCTTATAATGCGATACACCTAATGTATGAACCTGGTTGTGCTTTCTCATCTAGAACCAGTTTTGTGGTAAACGGTACCATTTATTTCATTGCTATATACGATTTTTTTGTAAACAGACGTAATAAATTAACAACAATTGTAATGAGCAGCACGTGGGAGTGGCTAACACATACTGCAGATAGTACAACTTGGCAAGTCTCCTGAATACATTGGCACACGCTGAATCAACCACGTGTACAGCTTATTTTATTCTATTCATGTCTAGCGGAATAGGCATGTGTGACAGATTAAACTCCCTCCTATGTAATGACAGATTAATAAAGTCCCAGTGGTGACTCAGACACCCGGGCAACTGTGGCACTCGGGAGTTATTGGGAAAGAGTTTAAAGTTTGACTTAACTAAGTTTTGCTTCATTAAATGTGCCTTATAATCCAGTATGCTTTATGGTCCTGAAAATACGGTAACTACAGTCAGACCTCGTTTATCTGAACTACTTTGTTTCGTCAAATAATGTCAGTTTAGCAAGGTATCTGGAAAATCGGAATTAGACCTGTAGCCACGGGGAGCATTCGGGGCAATCCCCCTAAAGTTTTTTGTGCTCCTATAAATTTTGTTTTGCCAAGAAAAATTTGTATTTGAAAATATAATAATAACCGAAGTCTTGACTGCCTAAAAATGTTTTATGCCCCTGCCAAACCTTCAGACCTAGGCTACGAGTCTGGCCTAAACGAATGTTCAAAGGGAAAACAGAAACAAACCGTAGAGTCAGATGAACTGTCAACTTCAGCAAATATGTAGACTGCATGTGAAACATGACTAAATGAAACTCTCATAGTTGTTTTTGTTTATTAGCAGATCCGTATACATAAGTATGCATTCAGAATGAGATTTAAACATGAAAAAAAGTGCTGGAGACCTATACCTGTGTCCTACAGGGTCTGCCACTTACATTCATTGTGCGTAGAAAATTGGCTTTCACCCTTCCATTGTGATTTAACAAACAACTAAGTAACAGTTGGCGCAATCTGGTATAGCGTTTTTTTCTATTGGTATGACATATTCGTTCCTAAATTTCCGAGTCGGTGTCGGACAGCAAGGTTTCTGGATTAAAGTGGTGAAATGCATTGGGAGCAGCAATTTATCTCGGATAGTGGGGATTCCGGTTGATCTGAGTTCGGACAAACAGGTTTGACTGTGTCTGGAATAGATGGTGGTAATGATCTCATTGTCAAAACGTATAAGAAAAAAATTTCCAAGTTATCATTGCTTTCAGGCACAGTGCATTTATTACATCACAATCGCTGTTTGTTCCTAACAATATGGTGCTCTAAAGATAGTTAGCTTGTCCAACATTCAGCAAATGTCAGCCATACATCAATGAGAGCTGTTTATCCATATGTACATACATTTATAAAATCTATGCTGAAAACCAGCTGCACAACTGCGTCTGTGGAGCGCTGTTTATCAAAGTCTCAAAGATGGCGGTGTTATAAATATACTTGCAAAATCACTGTGGAGAATAACAATTGAATTGCAATTGCTCTGATTACTTTGCATCATAATGTAAAAGTGAATTACTCGAAATCAATATAGGACTTCTTGCGCAGCAAAAAACATCGTCAACTTCTTAATTCTAAAAAGGCTATTTTGAAACACGACGCTTGAGTGATATTTTGTTCAGATAGTGAGGCCACAGTTTGAGGCTAGCTTTCATGTCTTTCAATATGAGAAGTTGCTCACAAAAATATAGTTTCAGTGGGAACGAACCCACATTGCTGGCGTGATGCTGAGGAAAGCCTAAACTNACTTAATTTTGTCATAACCTAGTAGGTGTAAACAGCAAATAAAATTAGCCCAAAACTGCAAAATGAAACAATTGTGATTGGAGACTGTTCTCTCCCCATGAAACGAAATATTACAAAACAGCTCCTACGTGTGCGTGGCAGTATATGAGCTTCTGACAGCATTAGAGCCAACACTGCCAGAGGAGGAAATTCAGAAACACATGCGTTCGACGCAATATCAATTTAAAGTGTTCAAAAATGTGAATTGTTTTGTGTCATTGTGCAGGCGCCATTTATAAAAGGCAGTAACGTTGTTGTTTCGTAATAGTACTATGCAACGTTACAAGGGAAATGTAGGCTGTTGCCTGTTCCAAAACTCCCTCATTAGAGACCTGCAGTGATAGCAGCGTTTGATATTTTATAATCAGCTTTAATGCTGAGTACCTGCAGTATAATAGGGTCTGTCATGACAGCCAAACAGATCCTCTAGATGCACCCTTGCTCCTAACTGAAGCGAGCGCAACCATCTAATTAACACAGAAAATTGAGAAGATACATGCATACACACACAGTTTTAAAACCTTATTATGGTCTTAGTGCTCACTGACTTAACATGTTGCATTATACTAATATGATACGAACAACTTTCCTTAGCAGGGTCATAATGAGGGGGTGAGATTCCCTGGGCGCCGAATGACTGATGGGGCCACCAAAAAGTCTCAGCAATGTCACAAGTAGGCTTCAAAACTACATTTGCTTCCGAAAGACCTCAGAGGATGTGCCAAATTTGCTTATTGGCCAGGATGCGATCTAACTTCATTATGCCCATCTGTTCCTTAATCTCAGTCAGGGCTGTGGAGCTGGAGCCCAGATCCGGATTGCAAACAATTTTGGATGGCTAGCGCCAAAAACTTATAGATGGTGTAGCAACAGCCTGAAATTTGGGTGCTGTTTCCATAGGCATAGTTTGTGGGCCAAGCGAATTGTACAAATAATACAATGTTTTTCAGCTTTCAATGGAGCAAATCATTCTGGACCCAGAGTCAGAGCCAAAATCTTCTAGAATCTAGATGTTGGAGCTGAAGCCAAAAAATTTAGGTACATAGAACTGGAACCGGAGCCTGAAATATGAGTTTCGATCCCACAGCCTTGGTCACAGTAACCAGCGCATAACTTTCTCAAATCATTACATCATGTGGCCTGCAATTGCAGGAGACTTCCTCAGTTAGGGGTTATTGAAACCAACGTCACAATATCAGTTACAGGCCATGTTGCCTCAGAGAGGAAATCTTTACAATCATCACAAGGCAAATGGTTGATTAATTAAAAACCACTGTAGAAGAAAAATTTTTCCAATAGCCGACGTGGTCAACTTGGAACAGTTTGTAGTCTACCAGTAGACTGCAATCGACTGGTTGAGAACCACTGACCTAAACCTTATTTCATTCTAACATAACCTAGACTAAAGAACAAATAAAATTTAGGTCTGAACTTCAAAACAAAACGATCGCAATTTGGGACTGTGTCCTCACACCATGAAGTAAAATATTACAAAATAACTCTGCCTGTGTGCAAGCTTCTAACACAGAGGTTCTCAACCTTTTTTATCACATGCACCCCTTTAACTAATATTCACAGATAAAATCCCCCCATAGAAATTTAGTTTGTAAAGAACATTTTTATATCAGTACACTAAGAGAGAAACTAAACTCTTCACAATTGATAAGCTAAACTATATTACGCTTTAAACAAAATTGTAAATACAAAATTTCCCCCTTGCAAATACAAAATTCTCCCATGGTAGGGAATTCCCCCCCCAGTTGAGAACCTGTTCCAACAGCTATGCTTGCATTAGAGCTGGCACTGTCAGGGTAAGAGATTCCAAAACACATGCGTTCGACGCAATGTCAACTTAGATTGTTCAAAACATAGATTGTTGGATGTCATTCCCCATGCGCTATTTAGACAAGGTAGCAACGTTGCTGTTTCGTATTAACATGTTGGGAGCTAGTGTACAAGTATATCCATACTTTGAAATCATGCATTGAGGTGCTGATTTAGTGCCATTTTGCAACTCCATAACTCCTCCACCTATTGTTAGAGAGCTGTTCAAAGTCAAACCTTCAAAAAATGCAGCGTGTCTTCGAGCCTGCAATGAAAAAAAAATTTTGGATATGGGTCTCGTTTTTTTTGTGGGTAGCATCAGAAGTGGAGTTTGTTTTTGGCCATTTTGGTTCAGATTACCTGGCCCTAGGCCCATGGAAGTATTTCGCTCAAGTTTTAATTGGAAACTAGGCTAAAATCCAAGTCTTTTGAGCTTCTTATTGGCTTTCTATAGTTTCTGGTTCAAGACTTAGGGTAAAACTACCAATTTTTGTAAAATTGCCGATTTTATGGTTTTTGGCCAAGTTACTTTCGAAACAAAAAACCTAGAAAGCCAATCAAAGGCTCAAAAGACTTGAATTTTAGCCTAGTTTCCAACAAAAACTTAAGCAAAATATTTCCACCAAGCGGTTAGGCCTAGAGCCAGGTAACCTAAGCCAAAGTAGCCAAAAACCTACCCCGCTTATGAAGCCACTCTCAAAAAAACTGAAACCCAAAATCAAAATAATTTTTAAGACATTCACTTCCGGTGGATTGAGGCTTAAATTCAGCAACAATTGTGATAAGAAAATATCAAGCGAGCCAGATGCCGTTATAAAAAGAGCCACATCTAACTTGCGAGCCACAGGTTCCCGACCCTTGTGCTAGGGTTTCAAGTTTAAAAGTTATGACCTAAAAACAACAAAATTACTAATTAATCCAATAATTAGAAAATTAAGTATTTTGTTTATTTCAGGTCATAACTTTTGAACCAGAAACACTAGAAAGTCAATCAAGGTCTCAAAAGACTCAGACTCTAGCCTAGTTTTATTTGAAAACTTGAGTGAAATACTTCCGTCTAGCAGTTGGGCTTACGTCAGGCACCAGTAGTCAAAAATGACCAAAAACCTACCTTACTTATGACGTAACTCACAAAAAAAACAAAACCTAAAACCAAACATTTTTTTTCATTGCAGACTCGAAGACTTGCTGCATCTTTTGAGGGTTTGAAGAGCTCTCTAACGCAATCGGCAAAAGAGTTATAGAGTTGCGAAGTGATACATTTTAAGTGGCTCGTGCGGGTCTTAGAGGTTAAACCAGACCGGCTCGAAAGGTGCTAATACTATGCAACTTTAGAATGGAAATAATGTTGCCTGTTCCAAACCAGCCGCATTAGAGACCTGCAGTGGCAGCGTTCGATATTGGGTTAGCGTTAATGCTAAGTACCTTTTGTAGAATGGGGCTTGTCATGACAGCGAAATAGACCCTTTGGATGCGCCCCTGACTCCAGGTAAATGATGCAAGATGTTTTGTACAATGTAAAATAACTTTTATAAAATGTTTAAAACTACTTTTTAATTCAAATGTCTTAGTACTTAGCTCATGGCAATATGTGTTGCCTAAGCAACAAGTTGTAGAACAGTGTCAACATCCTTTGTATTAGTCCCGTCGCCATGGGTGGACTTTGGTGGGCTTAGCACCTTAAACAAAGCTCCAAGCCCCCCTAAATTGAAACATGAAGCACTACAAATCAGTAAAATCTTTGTCAATTTTTAGAATGTCAAACCCCCTGCACAAACGTAAAGTCCCCCCACAGTAATGCAAAGCCCCCCTATTGAAAACTTTCTGGCGACGGTTCTGCTTTGTATGAAAACTAACATCAGCTGGATAAAATCAAGGGTTGAACCAGCCTTTGGATCAGCTTAATAAGACACCTGTGCCAGCTTGAACCTGCTTTCATAAGAACTGAAAGGATTTTGCAAAAGCGGTGGCACAAGACCACAACATTCAAATTTTAAGCAGTCTGCGGCAGGCAAACATTTACTAATGCACAACCTATAACAAGTCTGCAGACCTCAAAACAAATCATGTCATGCTGGAAAAAAATACTTGGATATATTCTTAGAACTTCGAACATTTTTACATGACAAGATTTTGGCATAAACTGCAGCTTAGGTTTTCAATTAAGCAACAGGCAGTGTTGCAATTTTGTCATAAATAATAAGTATGTAGTAATGATTGTGAATAGACCCCAGAAAATATAATGTCATGATATCTGACATCACACTTCTAAATTACAAAAATTAAATCAAAAAGTAAAACAAAACCAATAAACCTGCATCTCATTTAGGATTTCACTACCAAGATGAAACCAGCATTACAGTAAGAAAAGATACATGCATAGCAAAAAAGCATGAATCATCATGTTCAAAAATCAGCTTAAAAACATGCATTATAGTATATGTTTACATATTCTATGCATATTTTCTTTAACCAGGCACTTACTTTAGGTTCCTTGGCATACTTCCCCATTCTTGTGTCACGAATATTTGAAATTTCTAAGCATTCTGCATCCTAACAAATAAGGCAGGTTAAAAATGCATTTATCATATCTTAATTACAAATAATACAAATAGTTCAAATCACACTAGATTTGCACACTAACTATACAACTAAATCTATTGAGTAAAGGCTGACTGTGGATTTTAATTTACTATGCTGTCAAAAATACATGTAAAACACAGCCTACTTCGCAAATTGTAATCTAAGGTTCCTTTAGAAACCTAGCTATTTCAATAAAACTTCAACTGACACCTTTGTAAACAAAACTCCACACTTGGAAAATCATGGATACAAGCACTAGTATCTTTAAAACAGCATTATATACTTGAAAATACAACTTGAATTTTTACAAAACGTCTTCACTGACAAATTTCTTTCCAAACCAAGCTTTTGATTATTAGGAATTTTATTAAGTTGTACAGCTTTGCTAATGGCAATCCTTCACACATAGCTTGAACATACAAAATAATGAAAATTCATTTCCACAACACAACCCTACAAGAGAAAGCATGACCAATTCCTTTAAAATTTTTTGGGCAAAATTTGCTTGTCACAATACTATCACCACAAAACATGTGTCACATTTCCAATATTAAACATTTAGTGTAATGCAGCAAATGTTATGCAAAAGTAAAACCAAGAAGGCTTAGTTACACTATTTACATCAATATGCAATGCATAATTATCAAAAATGTTCCAAATATGGCCATTCTCTAACAACTGCACCTTCTGCCTGTTTAGAACATAATATACATATAGAAAATGCCAACACTTAAAAGCACTAGTGTTTCTGTATGCTTTCGAGGAATCAGTTGACTGCCATCTGCTTTCGTCTTTTTGTGATGATTCAAACTTGCACATATTTCTATTCAAGTATGTACTTTCACGATGGGTGTAAGCAAGGAATTGATCAGCAAATTTTTAATAGGAAATCGATTTCATGTAAAATTACGCATCCTCAGTCCTTATTCAAACAGAAATTATATTTTTAGAAATTCTATTTGAAATAATTAAATAGAAATTCTATTTGAATAAGGACTGAGGCTGCGTAATTTTACATGAAATCGATTTCCGAAAAAATGTCTAGTTTCAAATAGCTTCCTGATGAGTATTATCTCTTTTACATGGGACATACATTCATGTTTTCAGTTTTTCAAAATATTAACGGTGCATAAATCTAAATTAAGTACTTTGTAATCCAGATTTAAATCCACTATTGTTGAAACACGTTAAGTACTTTTTGGTATCTTGCTTTAATTTCAACATTTGGTAACTACTTCATGGTGTATGTTCAAGAATGTTTTTATCAGACATTGGCTATGCTGAAAACAAACATAGGCGGGACTTAGGTCAAACAAGCTCAATACAAGTTGTCCTGTGAAATTGTCAGTCCATATACAATTTTAACAAATGATGCCTTTTTTCTGGACTGCTTTATTTAACACTCAGTACTGGGCAAATCTGAGTAGAAAATGTGCTGGGCACCAGGCTGTTTTTCAAAGTTTGTGGAATAGCAAACATCAATACAGATTAATGCAGGATTAACACAGCGTGATGACCTTTGTGACCTAACCTTATGACCAAGGTCACAATAACACCAGATTTCAGCTTTCACACACACGTGATTTCCTTGTTTTCTCAAATTGTGCTGTTAGCTGCGTTCTTTATAGAAAACATCCAGCAAAATGCTCAGTAACTTTAATAACACATAGTAGCATTTTTAATTTTACCAAAAAAAGAGCGAAGACCTAGTAACATTACTAACAGGAAGTACGAGCACCAGCTAAATTTGGCAAAGTAAAGTGAGCCAATATGCAAAACTAGAGTCAAAGATGTCTGCCTGGGTTTCTAATAATGTTTGTAAAGTTTGATTTTAAATTTATGAATTTACTTTATGTCACTTATTTCCTGAAGGAGCTGTAACACCACAGTTGCAAGTTTGAAAAAACAGTTGTTTACTGCAGCAGTTTAAGGAGCACATTAGCTTACTTCAGTTTTTAGTGGAGAAAAGATGGATGTTATGAGGTCAACAATACAACAACTGAATCTCAAAATTTGAAAATGTTTATTGTTTTCAAAAATAAAGTTTAGTAAATTTCATGTGGAAAAATGAGCTAATTTTAAAGGAAAAAATTTAATATAAAATTTCTGAATGAAAGGTTTTTCCTTAGAGAAAACATTTTATTCAAGCATAATCCTTGAATTGTTATAAAAATAACAAATGTGTTGCATACCAATTTATCTATATGTCCATGCACTATGCATTTTTGTGGTTTGATTAATTTTTTGATACAGAAAAAGCCAGAAGCTCAAAAATGGTTAGGATAGTTTTCATTCAATAAAATACATAATCATAATTTTTATTCTGCATGTTTCAAACACATGTGTAATAATTTTTATAAACGGCAGAAAGCGTGGCAAAAAATCATCCAAACTGCTAAATTTGACAGCAATTAACATGTTAAACATAATAGTTACATCCTTTGTATCACTTGTATGAAATACATTTTTAATTATTTTAACTACGTAGTAAACAATGCCAATTTCAACCAAAACCACTTGGTAGCCAGTGTTTTGTTAACTTCATGAAAAAGTCACCCAGTAGTTCAAGTGTCAAATAGAGGGAATCATTTTGTTATAACAAAGAAACAAGAGACTTGCAAATGGACATCAAGAGTAAGTAGATATGCAGCATAACTGGCAAAAATTGTGAGTGTGAGCACTGTATCAGTGTACAGACTGGTGCAGCACTGCACTAGTCTGTACACTTATACAGTAGTGTGCTCAGTGTGTGCAAACTGCTGCATTAACCAAAGATGACCAATAAATAATCAAAAAAACATCAAAAAACGTTCAAACAATACTACTACATGCATTCAAGTGTCTTTACCTTGTTAGGTTCAGTCCAATAGAGCACATGACCATTTACATCAACACGAAGTGTGACAGGAACAGCAACCACTGAATCCTACAACAACAATCTGCTGTCAACTCAGTTTTATATGCATAGGAGTTTATATCAAGTTTAAATTAACAATACCATAATCCAACCAAGCATAAGTCACAGAATTGTTTCATGTAAGAAAACATGGAGCAAGGACATTTAGATTTGATTTCTGAATTGACAATTTTCTTAGCAATTAAATTGTTTGCTGTGGTTTAACACCAGAAGCCCGGTGCAGTCATTTTTTACCGTTTTTGAACTTAGCGTTTCGTACTTTCATTAAGTTGCTATTTGCTTCGTCATACTCCTTGACTTTTCCTAACTTATGATAAATTTTTTGCAGCTATTGGAATTTTTTATTAGAGCTTTAGGAAACAGTATTTCACACATCTACCTAGAAGTCCTGAGCGGTCAAATATGATGTGTGCGTGATCAGGAGATTATGTTTCTTCAAAAAGGTGGTTAGAAGCTTTAGTAGAGTTCCTTTTGTAACTATGAACGCAGTTACGCAACAATGGAGTAACAATTAATTGATTTTCTTCGGACAACCAGGAGTTAGACTGATATTTAATAGTCTTAGCTTTGTTTGTTAGTTGTGCCAAATAGTTGCTGATAGTTCGTTATTGTAATAACTATTTTAGTAGCCTCATCACTATAAGAGTTATATTGTCATAAATGAAAGCTACTTCACCATGCTCTAAAGCTGGCAGAAGATCTCAAGCAGAAAAAACAACAATTGTGGGCACTGCATGAAAACAACAACAGGGCCCAGATGCAAAGCTGGTAATGAAAGGAAAGCCATTGCATGCTCTGAAATTTTTTCTTCACATAACCTGCAAAGCTAAGGAAAAAAAAGGTTGTGTGCATCATAATCTCAATGCACAAACACATAAAAATGATAAATACCACAAAAAGAAATGGCAGAGTAGTAAACTAATCAAGTTAGCATGCATGGATGCACTGGACCAGATACCATACTAATAAAAGTGCATTTAGGCAGTTGCCAGATGCTATGTGTTTCAGCATAATCAACTGTATTGCATAAATGCTTACATCATTTACTGTCTAACAACGAAATTGAAACTGTTAAGGATACAGTTTCTACTTGAACTTATAAAAGAGCTTTGCAAGCCAAAAGATGCAGTGTGCAGCATCTGACCCGTGTCAGTGGCCTAAGACATCCAGCACTGCATTGACTGCAATCAGTGTTGAATCACACCTAAGCTGGGAAAAGAAAAAATCACCAGTTTGTGTCATGCAAAAATAAATTCAGCTTCTGCCAAAACTGCAACAAGGTCTGTTGTGGAAAACATGCATTCGGTAAAGCAACTATTGTGACATGCAAAATGTGTGCTGACTGAGTTCTAATAAAATGTTTTGATAATGATTTGCATCTTCTGTATAGGCTACTTTTTCAACTGGCTGTTTTTTTTAAAGAAAACGTTCATAAACGGTTTTACAAATGAAAGATCAGAAATGACCACACTCGTCCTTGCAGGTAGAGATATTTTTCAGGGCTTCTCGTGTTAAGCCTAATTGCCTCTCCGAAACACACATTTAAACAATTAATACTGAAAATTATAATATACATATGCCAAAGTAATCTAAAACTTAGTCAATCAAGTGAAGTAACGGATTGATCTTTTTCTTGAATTAGCAATCAGTGGATTAGATTTTGGTTTACCATAAACACCACTCAATATGTTATAGATATTCTTTCAAATGCATTCATGTTAATGATACATTTTTTCAGCTAGACAACGCAACTAATTTTACCAATTATTCAAGTTTGTTTCAAACAGCCAACATACCACTGCTATGTGCACAAACAATGAAGGTGTTGTTGATCAAGGTTGTACAAAACATAATGCACATCAGTTTTATCTTAACTAGTAGCAGCTATTGATCAATAATATATAATATTGTTTTTTTGTGGGACAATTTGGTCATTTGTNCCATAATAATATTAAANCTCACCATGACAGTATACATCATACATTAAGTCATTATATTCAGAAATGGTGAGCAAATTCATCTAATATTTTTTTATCATTAACTCGTTGGCTGCCAGTTTACGGTATATTCGTACTTCGATTTCGGCCTAAAAAACAGCAGTTTTCGGTTGCCTTACCAACGCGCTAGTTCCTCCGCCGATTGCGCTAGAGAGCTGTTCAACGGCTCAAACGGATCGGCCAGTCTAGTAGATTGCCCTCGAAAAAAAATTTTTTGCTTAAAATTTTTGGGTGGGGGTGCAGATTTTTTGTGAGTGACGTCATAAGTGAAGTAGTTTTTGGGTCATTTTGGCTCATGTTGCCTGGCCTAGGGCCCA
>JGI24159J19872_10000062_pt1 | contig 56623 bp, 46 predicted proteins | sample Ectturendosymbi4_FD_19872 | JGI IMG/M metagenome (IMG submission 19872) | reverse complement strand
GGTGCGCCTTATGTATGAACAAAAAACTAATCAAAGCAATTTATTGACAGTGCGCCTTATACTCGGGTGCGCCTTATGGTCCGTAAAATACGGTAATTGAAAAGGAAGGACATCATATACACATTAGGAAACTTATACAATACAGTAGTATGGTTGACTTCTAATTACGTACCCCTGACTACCCTCTGTTTTCCAGTAATATCCATTTATGCAAATTTTAAGGGTACCACCACAGGAAGATGCCGTTTGTGTCACCAGGAATTACTAATATACACTATGAAACTCCGTACTTTTATCTCCTGCATTAGCACCCACCCTGCCTGTCTTTTTTTCACTGATACATTTTGGTCATTTTTTGCTGAGACATCTTGGTCACTGAAACATTAAACCCTTTTTTTTATTCATTAGCCTATACTTTCACACATTCTGTCTGAAATGACTTAATTTTTTCCAGTCATTTTGAAAACATTTCGGTCCACGAATGAAAAAAAATCAGGGCTCTTCTTAGAACAACATAAGTCTGGCTTAACTGCCTTCGCACCAGTGTCGGACGTTTCCACTCTTGCTTGCACAAATGGGGTATGGCCCCTTCTGCAACTTGTGGGTATGGTACAGAAGAACAGACTGTTGACCATTTTGTCCTTCAATGTTCAATCCATCAACCTCCCCATGGAGCACATGGCTTGACTGTTGTGGATTACGAAACAATTGAATGGCTACTCAACATCTGCCCCAAGATCTAATGCAGCTTGGCGGTGGATTGAAAGAACTCACTCTGATGATGAACTATTGTACACCACTCTTGTTAGTAAACCAACTTTGCATATATATGCTCTTGTTGCAGTATCTGTTATAGGAACATGGCAAACCATAAGAACCAATAGGTGCCTAGAGTTTGAGTGCTGTTAGTGGATCCTCCAAAACTTCACAAGTATTCTATCCACAACATTTTCTGATAAAAGTGAAACTGATGATTTTGATGAGCATTCATGAAACCAATTTAATTTGCAGCATTGAGGCATTAATGTAAAGCTTGACCACAATTGCAGTCCAGAAGTAATACTGTTTTAATCATCAAACTCTAAAAACACACAATTGGATTAGGACAGTGGTTCTTAACCTTTCTTGTCTCATTTACCCTTTAACAAAATGAAAATAATTGATTTTACCCCCAACAATATTTGGTGTGTCAAGGCATGACTTTTTTTGGAAAATGGAAATGGTCTGTAGGTTCTCCTTGAAAAACATTGTAAATTGACACTCAGATATATAAATTTTTGTGCTTATTGGAACCAATTTTAGGGTAATGCTTGTACAAAACTTATCAGTCTCTGATGTAAAAAAGTTTAATAAAATACTTACAAGTAAGCATGAATACTTTTAAGAAGTGGTTCGCTGAGATTGTTAATTCTAAAAACAATTTCATATGAGCCGGTTGGCTATATCACTGAATCAAGGGGCAAAACGTTTGAAGAAGGAATACACAGCCACGTTTAAATTTTTCTTTTTTGAAAAATGACAAGCAACTCAAACCAGTCAGTCATTCAGCGAGACTTTTGTGCTTGTTATCTGAGATTCTGGGAACAGTAGTTGAAAGAGATATTCTCATGTCATCTTTGGGATCAATGTTTTGTTTTATAGTTTTCATTAAGGAGAACCCTGCCTCACACAAGTATTTTGAAAAGGTATAATAACTTTAAATGCGTGCTTCGACAGCATTGGAAACTCTTTGCCCAAACCACACCGAAATTCAGAAAAGTCACAGTTGCAAGATATGAATTTGGAATAAAGCATTGTTCAACGTTGAAAATCCATCAATACATTTTAATAAAGCTCTTTAAAACACAAGCCCGTGCCTTGATAAAATTTACACGCTCAGTTACGTGTTTCAAAACTGTTTTCAAATATTCCTGAAAGGCTTTACTCACCAGTGCATGTCAAAGAAGAACACAAGAGATAGAATTGATGCGCGATGCCCATTTATTCACCAGAGTTGTAAAACCTGACTTCACTGAGCATAGAATAGGTGCTGTCTGTTCATAGCAAGCCAACGTGATTCCATGAGTTTATTTTGTTGAAAGAAGTTATTCATTTTTTCCTGATCATCAGTCACTTCGCCAGTTGTTTCTAGACTTTTGCACATGACCAACTCAATCTTTCATCTCAACTGCATGTATATATCGACAGTAAACCAAGAAACACGTTCAGTTCGACATGTTATTTGACTCCAGGGAAGCCAGAGAATAGGAAAATGACAGGGATTGCTCGTCTGACCTTTCCAAAGGGGGGCAACATGGGAAGAGATGCCTTTTTATAACAGTATCATAGGTAATTTCATGGTTTGTCAAGATTGATTTCAAACAACTTTATTGCAGCTATTCACACAACAAGAGAATTCAGAATGGTTTTCTATAATTTCTGCTATTACTGGTGAGGTCAATATTGTTCCTGAACAGGAACAAACATATTGGTAAAGATTTGTTTTTTTACAAGTCTCCATTCCCCTCAACCTTTTTACTGCCCCCTTGCCGTACCGTTGATGCAGCGTCCCTGGTTGACTCATCTAGCTGAAGGGTGACTCTTGCTGTATTACTTCGAATTTCATTTGCTACGTGGTCTAAAATATCACAAGACACAACACTTATACAACAACGTACTGTATGATTTGATAAATAACTTTTCTTAAGTGTTTTCTTTCTCTTTTCGGTTGTATCCATAGTGTAGAGTTTTTGATAAGTCACTCCCTAATTGTATGATGTTTCTTTCCTTTTGCTATTGCAAAAGCAATGCGACAGGATGCTTCTAATCCTAATGTGTTTTCAGAAACGAACTCTGGTATAGGCAGAGTTTCTACAGCATGAATCAAGCGCAGTTGGTCTGCAGAGACACGTGGTTGTCATGTAAGTAGGTATGTGTGGGGTTGAGTGAAGCGCAGGGGAGTAATGAGGTTAGATGGCACCTGGGGCAAGAAGCAAGTTTGGCGCCCCCATGTTCAAAGCTGAGCTCTTTCAGAAGGAAATATACTGTGTTGAAGAAAGTACTTGTAAAATTGTTGAGAATTTTTGGCACCCCCAGCAGAATTTGGCACCTCCCGTAGTAATCCGGTACCCAGGGAATTGTGCCCCCCTTTCCCCTTGTCATTACGCCCCTGGTGAAGCAAGCTTACAAAATTGACGGCTTCATCAAACCATTACCAGGCACTTGGAGAAAAAGATACAATGCTGGTTTTGAACATCATCTGTTATGATGAAGTCGACCTGAAGTCCACGTATGATTCTAGGTAAGTTACCTTCTTCGACATAACTGAGAATGTTGAAACCTGCATTTATTAACTCATTCACTAAAAAGACCAAAAAAGGCTGTTCACTGTCCAGTCCAGGGGTCACCAACCTTTGTGAAACTGAGAGCTACTTCCTGGGTACCTATTAATGCTAAGGGCTACTAGTTTGATACGCACCACTGAAGTAAAAATTTTGCTCAGTATATCTTATGTTATTATTAATGATGTTAATCCATGTGACGATATCATCATAATGCTATTTTCAAAACAGGCCCGTGGGTGCCATGTTGGTGACCCCTGGTCCAGTCTATAGCATGCTGTGAAAAGAAAGAGAAAAATGGTATGGGAGTCTGATCATTGTGAAAACTGATATTTATTGCACAATAGAGGATTTTTTAATTCTGAATCTCCTTTTAAGTACGACCTCCAAATGAAGTCGTGAACAGAAACAGTGTTGCACGCATGAGGTGCTCAAATGAATCTGGTAGCTTTACATATGTCAAGATGAGCCAAAAAGAGAAAACTTATCACTAAGCATAACTCTGAATCATAATCTAAGGTTGGTGCAGCATCTCGAGTGCGTGTGACATATCCGTAAACATACCTACTCTGTAACAATGCTCTGTGACGACTGTCCTGGAGCCGCTCACATATCTACGAACAAAACACTGTTGGATGTGGTTTTGCATTTACTCCTGAAACCAACCAGCCTAATAATCCAGTGTATTACATTTTGTAAAAATGTACATTTGCTATAATTTGTGATTCAGTAAATTTAACCCCTAGCAAGATGAAATTTACCCCAGGTGAAGAATCACTGGATTAGGATCTGCATAGGCACTTCCCAAAAATTACTTTGGATCACCAAGTTGTCTTTGACTTGGGATCATGCCAAGTGGCAAATCTTAGAGCAGTGTTTCTCAACCTATAGGCCATAGTGCAGTTTTCGGCTAAGCCATGGAGTTAGGACAAAAATATATCAGAATAGATTTATCTAGACATCTAATCACTACAATGTGGGAAAACATTGATTGTGTTTAGCAGCAAGATTTTCACTGCATCCAGTAATAAATACGCTGCTTTAGAATGAATTGCATCCAGTAATAAATACGCTGCTTTAGAATGATGTGTGTTTATTTATGTTTATAAAAGCATAGTTTATGCTAACAAGGGATTGTGCCACACAATTTTTTACCAAAAGCGATCTGGGCCATGTAAGTAAAAAGGTTCAGAAACAACATCTTACAGAGAACAATAAACCCTACCAATTGCTTGGTCAAGGTGGTCTTTGCAGCAGCACTGGACTCATCTCACAACTAGGTTACCTGGCATCTTGAAGTCCCTGCAGGAAATTTTCACCACCATAAGCTTGTTGACAGATGTCTCAGATGCAGTAAGAAAGTGGTGGGTAGCCCAGGGCATGCATGCACAGTGTAGCACACTGTAGGTTAAAAATAGCATGCAAGATGTTATCTTCAGGTTAAGGGTTATTTTTCTATTTAGTGTAAATCAGCAAACTCATTTACTAGCTGGTATCAAACACCAATAACTAAGAAGCCTACTGCAATTTTGCCGCCTGATTTGACAACCTTTCGTTTGGTGATGCAGAAGCTATTTTACTATGCCAGCAATTAATTGAATGCAGGATGGCATGGGATTAGTTTATACAAAAAATGGCATGCATCCTGTTGAGTTGGACACTCTTACAATAAGGTAAATACTGCTTAACATGTTCGGTGCCAGTGTACGACATTCATCATTCATACTTCAAAATCTCGCATGAGCCACTTTTCTTGCATCACTTTGCACCACCATAACTCTTTAGCCAATTGAGTGAAAGAGCTGATCAAACCCTCCATGGATGCAAGAAGCCTTCTAGTTTAGATTGAGGGTAGGTTTACGCATCAAAATGTGTAAACCTGCCCTTATTATAATGTCATGCCACAAAATAACAAAACATTCCAATTTTCTCAAAATCTAAACTAGCAGACATTGGAAACTAGGCTAGAACCCAGGTCCATTGAGCCTTTAATTGGCTTTCTAACGTTTCTGGTTCAAAAGTTTAGGCCTAAAAACAACAAATTAATTATTTAATTAGGGATTAATTAATTCTTTTATTATTTTTAGGCCATAACTTTTGAACCTTGAACCCTAGAAAGTCAATCAAAGGCTCAAAAGACTTAGATTCTAGCCTAGTTTCCAATAAAAACTTGAACGAAATACTTCCATCTAGTGGTTTGGCCCCAGGGCCAGGTAATCTGAGCCAAAATGGTCAAAAACCCACCCCCACTTATGGCATCAATCACAAAAAAACTCAAAACCAAAAAATTTTTTTTTCAGTGTAGACTCGAAGGCTCACCGAGTCCTTTGAGGGTTCGAACAGCCCTCTAGTACAATTGGCTGGCGAGTTATGGAGTTGCTAAGACATGCTAGAAACAGGGATTTTAAGTTACGCAAAGCTACTTGCAACGAAGGTGTTAAAGGTAAATAGACCAGCGTTGAAGGTGTTAAGTAGCAGTTCAAGAGAATATCAGAAAACACTGCACCAGAAACCCCCACTAATGATACTTATCAGCATATGTCTGAGTTGTAAAGCAGTTGCATGTATTTAACTTCAGGCAACATATTGAGCTGAAGTTGATAAAGCACATTGCCTGATTATGGGTTACTTTGAAATGTAGAAGTGATGTTGTGGTGAAGGATAAAAGACCAGAAGTTTTGCATCATTGTTTGCAGTGTCATGTATGTAAAATTTGCGCACTAACCATAGCACTACAGCATACTTATGCACAGTTTTGACTGGTTACTTTCCTCTCTGGTAGTTTTTGTATCATGCAGTGCATTTTGTTTTTAGCTTTTGAATTTCTGTGCATCTATGAGTTGCAGATCTGTGATAGGTCTAGGAGCATGTGCTGGCCCATGCTACCATTTACTTCTGACTGCAAAGTTTAGCATGTGTTGGATGTTTTAATTTGTTGTACTAACTACTGATCATGGATTCTAAAAAGAATGATAGCACATTCCAGAGTCTTGCTGGTGAACATTCCCATGCAACTGCTGCATCTTCTGCACCAAGCAACACATCTAACGAAACAACCAAAAAGGTGTTGTGTAGTTTGTAAACAGAACTAGAGCAGTTCATGTGGTAGTTGCTTTTGGAGGGTTTATATTAATGTAATCTCTTGACGTTTATGTATGCTTTATAACTGGTTTATTGCTGTCCAGTTTTTGTGCTGAACTAAAACGCTTTAATTTTCTGCTTCAAGTATGCTTGCATGATCAGGGAATGAGCTCTATTTGCAGGAAGATATTGTATTTTTAAAGGTATGGTTATTGCTATCCACTTTTTGCAACTGGGATAGCCATATAATGGGCAAAGTGGGTATAGCTCCTGCATGGTTGACGTTAAAATCACCTCCTGACTTGGCATTGCTCTCTTGCCATTGTGTGTGTTCATTTTGGTCTTGCTTATCATTCTGACCATGGATCTGTAAATACATTGACATTAAAAAGATAGATGCATTTTTTTAAGATTTGCAGTCGTTGGGACATTTTTGGATTGAATCAGACGATGAGGCAATATAGTTCATGCAAGATCTTTCTTTGATTCCATCATAAAGTAGCTGACATCAGCACAACTATATAACAGTTTTGTGTTTTATGCAATTTCCTACAGTGGGTTCAATTGCCTTCAATGCATCCTGATATTAAATGTTTCAACTTCAACATGTACACATGAGGTCTGCTCCATCAGCAGCCTGTGTGTCTAGTGCAGAGGAACAAATCATGATTATGTTGTCCTGGAATGTCCAAAACACTGACCCCTTACTGGGACATATGGTCTGGTGTATTTTAATAGAGATAGATCGATATATCGGCCTGGCCAATATTGGATTTTACCAACGCATCGGTATTGGCTAAAACAGCCAATTTTATCAGCCTCAGTAGGTGTTGACAAAATGCTGTTATATTACTCATGCATCCTGACAACTTGCGCAAGAAAGCACAACGAAGCAAGTCAAGATAGTTACCTTGCAAACAGTTACTGCTGTTTTGGAAAAATTTTCATTTTTGGCTATGGTGAATTGAATGCAGTATTGTACTAACTTTAACCTCCTTAACTTGATGCTCCGTTTTGTGCTTCCTTCCTTTTCAGTGTTAACCATCTTTCAACTTTCAAGCACGGTTTATGCTTTTTTTGTTGTAAGCACTGTAAGCAGTTCTCTTTCACTCAGTGTTCTGTTCTTATTGTTTTGTTATTTTTAACGTTCTTTTTCTATTCATCGCACTGTGTTTATCCATTACAAATAGTGTATACTATGCTAACAAGTTAATCAGATTAATTAAAAATCATATCAAAATATTGAAATTGCTGCAATTTGAAAAATTTTAGCTCATAAATTCTGATTTTTGAAATTTTTGTAAAATAGATAAGGCATAGAATCACTATATTTTTGATAATGAAGCAGAAAACAAGATGTAAAAATTTTGGAAATATTGGTTATTGGTATTGGCCCCATAAAAGCCATATCAGTCGATCTCTATTTTTAAATGATGAAACCATTAAGTGGCTGCTCAATGCATGTCCTAAAGTCTAACGTGACTGAGTGGTATATGAAAATTCAACAACCATAAACTTGCTCAAACAACAACCATAAACTTGGCTGTTTCTCATGTGTTTGAATGGTCAACATGTCACAGATTTTGATGTAAATAAATCTCGTTTGCTTAACAGGCTCATCGTAAAGGCCTGAACATGGCCATGCTGGGTAAATCAGATTTGCTGCAACTTCTCAGCATATTGGAAGGAGAACTGGAAGCCCGTGATGTTTACATTGCTAGTCTGCAGGTTTGTTGGCCTATTGTCTGGATATAGTAAGTGCGTTTGAAAACCCTTGTCAGACTTTCGTTTTGAGTATGATTGAAAAGAACTTATTTTGGTCACAATTGGGTTTGGAAGCAAATTAATTATTCACCTTTTGACTCTTTGCCGACTGGGTGTAAAAGCTCTTTTGATGAGTTCTTCAAAAGTGCGTTTTGCCATGCAAGTGTGCTTGTTGTGAAGCTCTAGATACCGTTATGTTTACTGTTTGATAAGTTACATCAGTAAACCGATGCTACAGTGCCTTTGCATTAGTTTCCTTGTGCTTCTGTTTTTCTGCTTATATTCAACATTGTTCACATATTTAAGCAAACGATTGACATGAAAAAGTTGTAATATTGATGAATTTTTGCTGATCACCAGGCACAGCTTCACCAAGATAGCTACTCCAAACAACGGTATTTCCATCACAACATTTCCGATCCGTTTATGGCGTTAATGCGAGATAATGAAGCTGTAAGTGGAAGCGTCACACCATGCCAGGAGTGCCATCCACAGCAGCTCTTCGGGAAAGATATGGTAAGACCCAGGTTTTCGATACAGTTGAATTAAATAAATAATACTTTCTGCTGATGTCTTTCACGTTGCTTGCAGTATTATGTTCTTTGAACGATGCTTGTGCATGCCTCTGCTTATCGAACTATCATTAATATTGAAAAAACTATTTAGTCTGTTACCATGCACCTATAATCCGGAGGGTTTTGAAATAAAAACGTATATTAGCGACATTTTCCGTACACTGCTAGTACTTTCCCCTATTGCAAATGCATTGTATAAACTTAAATTGTTGAAAGGTGATATTTTTTATACAAAAGAAAGAAAAAAACAAGAAATGGTTTGTCAACTTCATATTCGGCCGTTGTTCTCTCAGGACTTCTATTTCTCCGCAGCTGCGCCCTTTCCTACGTCCTTGCAATTAATCATGATACAATACATGTTATCATGGTTCACCCCACCCAATGTTTGTGTATAGCGTTCCACGGACGTTGATTAGGTCTGTGAGTTAGCAATGTTGGTCACATCCTACACCGAGGCAGTCGCCTTGTGTTTGCCGTTGTTGGAATGAACTTGTACCCCGCGGGTGACCATCTTACAGGCACAGGTTTGGGTTGCTTGGTCGACGTGCGAATCGTATTCAGAATAAAACGGTTATTTTGCGAAAATTCACACCCGAGAAACGTTGAAACAAAATAGTTTGCAGACAAGCACTGTCTATGGGCACAAGGTGAAGTTCTTTAAGTATTATTTCCCTGTCGAGTAAGAGAAGTTTTAAGCACTATTCTTAGTGTACGCAATATATTGCTGTCTTTTGCATCTATTCAGGAATGATTTGCACCGTCAGGTCGGGGTAGACGTTACAAAACTCGTTTCAATCGTGAAAACATCAAACTTGCATTTGAGAAATCCTGTGCCTGGCGTACTGTTAAACCTGGCCGAGAAAAACGACCGGCAATTTATCGTTCGTTATTTGTTTTTTTTTCAGCAAGTAAAGATCGAACCGTTACCTCTTCTGGACAAAGTCGTAACCAAGTTCAGAAAACAGCAAGAAAAAGTCAAACAGCACATGGCCCTGAATCGGGCGTATTTCAATATGGTGCGTAACAAGCATGTTTCACCTTGCTGTTGACTTCTGTAGTTTTCTGTTTTATTTATTATTAATATTATCATCTCTTGTTCTTCACTCAAACCTTGCGTTGAGGTAGGTGTTTTTCTCTGACCTCGGAGTCTTACCTGGACTGTGAGAGATGGAGAGGCCCTTTCGCGGGATGTGTGTACTTCCAAGTTTTGCTGTCTTTGCTAGACAGTTTTATTGTTTTTATTGAGACGAATAACTGACAAATGGTTGATTGCAGGTGAACAGCGAGTTGCAGGAAGAGATGCGCAAACGTCATCAGCCGACGGCAGCAGACGCTGCCAGTGCCGGTGCGTCGACCAAGGAGGAGATGGAAAAGCTTCAGGCCTTGGCGCAGACAGAAAAAGCCAAAGCCACGCGTATTGAATCGGAATACATGAAATTACTTCAGCTGGTTACGAAAGAAAGACAGCGATATAGAACGGTGTGTGGCCTGATCGCTTGATAATACAAACTATGTTTTTGTGTTTTTGACTCTGACCATAGAGGACCATCGTATCGAGTTTGTGGTTAGTTTAGTTCACATGCTGGCGGTGTTCTAATTGTTCTAACTTTTTTACGGGGGGGGGTCGAGAAATGCGCTCTTTATTTCAGTAATGGACGATTGCTGCGCAGTTAAGCGAAGGCAGCTTTTCTTTCGCAAAACTCGCCGTAGAAATTCGACGCATTTTTGATAGCGCAGTGTGAAAAAACTGGGTAATTAGGACCTGACACTCGCCGCGGCGCGACTGAGTGATCTGTCGAGAGAGGTAGTCGTCTTTCGGCGACAAAACGCAAAGCGTACTCGCCGAAAGTTTGATTCTTTGACATGTCCACGTCGTGCGGCAACTGTTCGTCGCGTTTCAGATCATAACCATGCTACTTGACGAGCGCAGCAGAACGAGGAACTCCGAACATGGAAATAACAGCGGTGATTGCTCGCTGCAAAGGAGGATTAGCGAGGTAGGTGCATTGCCGTCTTGGGACGCGGCTTCTGGTGCCGTCGCGTACTTCTGGTGTGCTGTTTGAAAAGCAACTTCAATCACGCCACGCGCTTGTTCAAGTTTATGTGAGTTAGGGGGTGATATACATTTTCGTGTTTACCAAGAAGTGCGAGGTATATTTGCGATGAAGTGTGTGTTTGCACAGTTTCGCTGCTGTACAATTTTTAAGACTTGTCGTGTGAAGAAGTGTTTGCGAAGCCAGATTTCTCGTGAGTATTTCAACCAACCATTGCTGAAGGCGTTTCGCTCTTAGCCGCTCCTCTACTTTATTAAACTTTCAATACCAGCAAATACTCAAATGTTGTAACTGTCGCTTTTTTGCAAATCTTCTAGCTTGCTTTTTACACGGAAGATTCCGGCATAATACTTCACGTGAAACAGTTGCTAGATTGCTTTGGCCTTAAGCGGCTCTCAGTTGGCTTAAACCAGTGTTTCTCCACCGGGGTGCCATTTACAATACTCAGGGGTGCCGCGAGCTAATACTTTTTTTCAATCGTAAAAAAATACATCATCCAAATGTCATCAAACCTTAAACAAATTGCTATGAGTTCGTCACTGGGTTGCCGCAAATTATATTTCTCTTCTGTGGGGCACCGCAAGCCAATTAAAGTTGGGAAACACTGGTTTAAACTGCAGTCCTGGCCGATGTCGCGTTTTCCTCAAATTTTTGGCAAATCCTTTCTTAAAAATTGGTTGTGGAAGGTCCTGAGACCAGAGTTTGGGTTCAACCGCCGTGACAGAAGACACCAGCTTATCTTTGATTTGCTGGTATCTCTACCGACTATTGCAATTCATCTTTGATTTGCTGAAAGTGATGACAATTACAAACAACCTGTGATCAGTTAAAACTCCCTGTCGAAGTACTGGCCAACAGGTTGTCGCCCAGAAGTAGGTGTTTACTTGCGCTGCAATTTTTAATGCAAATGTTATTCTTTTCAATGAACAACCCCTTAAATATAACACTACCAAGGGGTGTTATCTTACTTGGTGAGTAATGTGTGTTTCGTGAAATCCCTGTTTTCATTCATTCTATGCAGGAACCGATACCACGAAAACTTTTTCTGTTTAGATAAAAGTTGTCTTGTGAAAACACTCCTGACAAGTAAAACGAGTTGATACAAAACAGACCGCTCTCTATTCACCACATTTCGCAGCATGTCCATCACGGGCGGCTGTGGCTCTGATGAAACTCGCGTCTCTGAACCTCTGAAAGTTTTAAAAATCAAATTTCGCTGTCTTGGAGACAAAGTCTTACGACAGAGTTCGTCAAACAATAGGTTAGCAGCAGTTCGTGTGCTCTTGGCTGGCAAGCTCCGTTCAAAACAAGTGGGAAGTTAAAATTGCCTGATCTCGTTTCTGAGGCTAATCCGTAAAGGCATTGATTTTTCTTGGGGAAATGCCGAACCGTACAATCGGTTTAAACGCAACGAGTCGTCATAGCAACAGAGCTGGTGACTGCGCGGACTGTGCGATGAACGCCGCGCTGAGCGAGCCACTTATGTCAAGGAATCGCACCGAAACCGCATACATGGCTTGCGAGTGCTTTTTCGGCCGAATGTGCTGCCAAACAAACGCCAGGTCACTGCGGTGCAAGAATTCGCGCTGCTTTACAAGCCTGGACAGCGATCAGTTTCGTGACAAGAAGAGCCTGAAGGTGTCGCAGCACAGGCAATGCAATACATGCTGGTATGGCACACTCCATTTCTTTCGCCCCGGTCGTGTCAGAGGCAAGAAGAACAACCAACGGACCACTTTCATCCTTTTGACTGCGAAGTAATTTACAGAATTAAGGTTGTTTACTAGTTGCGTTGGTGCTTTTCATATTTGTAAAAATGTCTGTTGTGACAAAGACAACGTAGCGAAAGTTCAAATCCATGTCGTCCATCAGAGTTGCCTCCTGGGTTTGTTGTTGCTCTGAGGAAAAGGTGCGCGAATCGCACCACAACGTCAGATCGTTCAAGATCAGTCCTCACCAAGCCGATTTGGTATTGTACGCGTGTAGCTTTGACTCAAGCGTAATTGCTTGCTCGCCGAAGGGCCTGAAAGTGAAGCGCGCTCTTCTCGCCAGCTCACTTTTCGTGGCTCGCACGAACGAGATCGATCGCATGAGCTTCAAAATTGAAAAAGCAACTGTAGGGCATGGATTCGTGTCCCACAGCGCCATCATCAACGCCACGTCAAGTTGCTCGTGTTTTTAATGAAACGTAGGTGTTAACGTCGGTGATTTCCACGTTCCTAACTGAAACCAAACTGTTTAGCCTTCACGCGCGCCTCACTAGTTCCACATATCTTTCCCGAATTCCCTTCATGCGGAGATTGTAAGTATGGTGATGTACTGAAATGTCCGTTATGTATGCGTAATCAAAGATGACGCTTTTTACGTTTTCTTTCAACTGAAGATAAAAAACGCTCTGAAAATACGCAGCTCAAACATTCCAAGGTGCTCGCTTGTTCTTGCAGCTTACGTTAAAAAACGCCGAGCTGGAGTCGTCCTTGCTCGCCTGCAAAGAAAGCGAATTGAAAATGAGAAGGCAAGTCGAGCAGCTCTTCGAGAAAGCGAAGCGCCTGAAGCTGAACATCGAAACGAAGGAGGCTGCGATGCAGAACAACAGCAGCGGGGGCAGCGGCTCATTCAGTCGAACGCCGACCGAAAGCCCCCCACCTTACAGCGCAAATGCAGTGCGCCGTCGACACCTGAGCCAACCAGAATACGAAACGCCACTGCAGTCGCCTTTTCCGATGCAAGCCGACCTCGAGCGCGACGGCAGCGATGAACTTCTCGCCGACGCCGCCGGCGTCTCAGTCAAGCGATCTTCCAGCGTGATCGAGAAAAAGGTCTCCCGTTGCAAGGCCGACGAGACGAGTTGCCGCGAATCGCTGACCAACGTCGGTCACCGCGGCAACCAACGCAAGTTGCCGAACTCGTTGCCTGGAAACGCCAGGAGCGGCGACAAAGCCCCGCTTATCGTTTCGTCGCCGACTTCCGGCGCCGCCGATTTCGCGCTCAACTCGCCCAACGAACCTCATGCGCGCTTCCCGTTGAGCGCGCAACCTCCTCGCGCCGCTCACCGCCCCTCCTCGGCTCCGTCGGCTCTCACGTCATCGGCCAACCCGTTTCACGTCACTCGACACAAGTTCCCGCGAGCGGCAAAACCACCGTGCGCAGTTTCGCCGGACGCTTCCAGCGGCGTCAGCGCAGAAGGAAAAGGGTGAGCGAAAAATTAGGGCCTTTTCGAAACGAATGTCGGGCTTGTTCAGACAGGCGCAATTTATTTTATTTTTCCAGGTTTCAAACGAACGCGTGTTGCATTCTAAAGCAGCCGAATAACACTTGTTAGCTCAAAAAAAAATTAACCGAGTGCCGCCTGGCTGAGTACACAGGGCGCAGCGAGTTCTTGTGATGTCGAACTGGTGGTTGATTAAGCAATATTTTCAAAATGATAGTGCGTCCCGAATTTTACCGGTTCAATTCGTTCACAGGACGGCGACCGCAATCAACAACGAAAAAGACGACAGTTGTCTTCCTTCTGTCCCCAAAGCAACCAGTCCCAGTCTGCCAAAAAAACAAGATGGTGGTGTCCACAAGCCCCAGCCACCGAAACCTCCGAAGTCGAATCAGGTACAGTGAAATGATTCAAGGATGTATATCAGTAACATCTAGTAGCTGGCTATAGTTTCAAAGAAAATGTACCTAGCAGTCAATGCTTCTCTTTAAACAAGTGGTTTTCGGACAAAAAATATCGGTTTTACTGCGGTGTTGAAAAAAAGGGGCTTTCTGGTGAAATGCGTGGCTTTTGCGCAAGCGTTCTTTCGGCGTTCCCGTCTAACGGTAGAAACTGGAGATTGACCGATGTGGCTTTTTTGAGGCGATAACCGATATTTCCCAAATTTTTAAATCTTGTTTTCTACTTCATAATAAAAAATGTTATGTATTCTATGCCTTACCTTTTGTCAAAAACTTCAAAAACCAGTATTTGTGAGCTGAACTTTTTCAAATTGCAGGGATTTCAATATTGTACTATGATTTTTAATTCATCTGATTAATGATGATGCTTTTGTTTCGGCTGCCACGGCCGATGCGTGCTTCATAGTTGATCTTGTCTGCTTGTTTATGAAAACGCACCTGCTAGCGTTGCTGCAAGATAACTGTCTTGACTTGGTTCACTATGCTTTCTTGCGCAAGTTGTCTGGATGCGTGAGGAATATAACAGCGTTTTGTCAACTCCTATTGAGGCCGATAAAATCGGCCGTTTTGGCCGACACCGATATATCGGTAAACCCAAATATCGGCCCGATCTATCGGCCAGGCCAATACATCGATCTGTCTCTAGTAGAAACGATTAGATCATTAGATGAAGACTGTCATACCCTCGATGGTCCAGCAGTGTGACGCTTTAATTCTTATTGGATTTACTGCATTTCATGCAACGGTGTGATTGATAGATCGGCTTCAGCCAATCACAAAACGGCTGCTCAAACGGATCCGTTCCGAAAGCGCGGCCACCCCCCCTCCCACCGAAAAAGCCAAACATCTTGCCCAAGAAAAGCAGGTTTGTTGAATCGTTTGCGTTTAAAACAACTCAGCATTCACGCGAGCAAAGTTTTAAGGGAAATTTCTGCTGTTAGTGTAGGTTTCACTGCGTTTTGGTTTCAGCGTGCACAATAAGTTAATTGCCGAATTTCGCAATCCAAGGTCTTCTATGTGGGGTTTAAATTTTGACAGCTTTGGCAACAGGCCGAATGCACTGGGAAAACAACGTGATGAAAACACTGGTTGCAATAAGAATAGAAGCTAATACGTATACGCATTAATCGTTGTTTGGCCTATGTGAAACAAGATGATATTTGTTTACGAAAACCCGTATTTTTGTCGTAAAAAGTCTTGCCACTATATCGTAGGACCCTAGTAGCACTTCGACCAACCATTTCTGACTTTAAAAACAAGTTTGCAACATCCTCGTCCCTCCTGTCTCTCAGTAATAATTCCGATACTCTACTTTGGGGGTGCAGTTTCAAATTAGTGGTGTTGCGATTCACGCCAGGGCCGTGATGTGCTCAGCTGTTGAGGGAAGATCTGTGCTTGCGAATGATGTTGATTGGGCGATATTTTGAAAAGTTGGAACGTGGTCTGGAACCTTTTTCTTAGAATTACTTGCAGTTTTCAAGCTTAGTTTAAATAAAAATTCCATCGTGAAAAAATTTGTGCAGTGTGGTTTAGAAAAACTTTCGGACAGGATATACATAGTATAGCAAAGTAGTAGACTTGGTCAGTGTTGTTTGGGAGTTGATATTGTTGCAACATCTCCGGTGGTGTTGCGTTGATTGTACAGTATGATTCACCACGAAGGGGATGTGGGCGAAGAACAAAAATATATGTATGTGGCGCGAACAAGCAATAATAGAGTGATCTCGTCGGGTGATCTCTATTGTTGCTTGGTGCCACAGTGCGAAGCTTTGCACACATGCTGCTCGGGATTTCCGATCGCAACAATATCAATATGTGAACAGGGATCTTTGACGAGATTTGGGCAAGAAAGACCACCCTGCTTAGGAGATCATGTGTTACAAGCTTGTTTAAATCAAATAGGGTAACCCTAGGGCAGCGGTTCTTGAAGTTCGCCTTAATACCCCGAGGGGTTATTCAAATTAGATGTTGGGGGTATTCAACAACGTTGAAAAGTGAAGTCCAAATCCGGACTCAAGTCCTCATTCTCTAAGAACTTGGATTTGCTTCCGTCCAGACTGACTTTGTTAGTAAACTCTGTTGAAAAGGGATATCCAGATTGACGAAAATTTGACTTAAGGGTTTTGAGGCGTTAAAACTTTAAGGACCACTGCCCTAGGGTTAGGGGGTTTCAGCAAACAAAAAGGGGTTCGGTGATGTTGTCGGATAGCTTTTTGTGGGGGCAGCAACATGGCGTCCTTCATTGACCTACCGTTTGTGTTGCTTGGTCGATGTCCATCCTTCGTTTATTACGCCCACGTTATTGCGATGCAACGTAGCAAGCAAGCGATCAACGCCTTGTGCTGTTTTGTTTCAGCACCAAGTTGCCGGCTCGACCAAACCACGGCAAAGACGAGCCTGGAAAAACAGGTCGGTACCAGCACTGCGCCCTCATCCGTGTGTGCTGAGTGTTGCTCCAAGAATTATTAACCGCGATTTGTATCACAGGTAGTGGACCGCCGCCGGAGAGGGGGTCACGCGTGTCTGTTGCCAGGGTGTCCGTTGCGCCGAACTCAAAGCTGCCGGTGAGTAGACGTGACGGCGTTCAGAAGCAAACCTGAGCGTCGAAAGGGGAGGAGCAGGAGGGGACCTTGTCCCCCTCTGGATTTGAAAATTTAAAATTTTTCCTATTAGCTTTTTACCAAAAAAAGATTTTCTTTAGTTTCGAGTGAGTAAAATGAAATTTCACCATTTTTGGCCCCCTCTGGAAAAAACTTTTTGGCTACCCCTGGGAAAATCCACAATTCCCCCCCTGGAAAAAATCCTTCCTACGCTCATGGCAGCACCGCTACCGTGAGCTGCAAGAGGCTGTAGTCGAAAAGCTCTGATATAAACTTCATCTGTGTTGTGACGTAACAACCACTTGTTAGTTTTCGTTGCCAAACGCTTGCTTACCTGTCATTGGCTCGTTTGTGTTGTTGCTGTGCGCCAGTAGTGAACACGATTCGAACGACGGCGACCCGAAGTCTCGCGCTAACCTTGGTTGCCTGAGCAGCAGCAGATGTGACGTAACCAAGATGAGCTCATCTGTTTATGGTCCACTTTCACCGACACGATCGATGCCACTTGTCTGTGAATTGTGACGCGATCACTGGCCGGACCCGAGCGAAGTTGCTCTGTTTGTCCCAAACTGGTTGTATTTGCAAAGTTTGTTTCGTCAAGAGTTAAAAGCGCTAACGTCGCTTCGCTTCTTAGAGCCCGATTTATCTGTTTATCTACTATCTGACCGGTTTATCTAACATCTTTTTCGTTTATACTGTCAGAAACACAAGATGCTTTTTCGTTCAGGCTGCTGCGGTCATAATTTTTTATCAAGAGCTTTACTGGCATACGAAAGCGAGTGTATTATCTTAAAGCCCCTTGACCCTTCATGACCAAAACAGAGATGAAAGATTGGGCCAGTACGAAGGGTTTGAGCCTTTCCACTTAAATAGGGATCTTGCGTCGCACTAAGCCTTGTTTAAACCTAAACATACTGTTCTTCAGCCGCTGCTTCTTCAACCGGGTGCGATTCATAGAGAACTGACAAAGCGACGTGCTCAAACGTGTAAAGGATGATAAGTGCCCGTCTATCGCATAAAGCGCGTGAAACCTTAGCCGCGGACATGCCTTTGCATGACAAACGCTTGTACACAGCTGCCGTCGATTGTGCGATAAGAGCCCGCGATACCTGAATTTTTATTAAGACGAAGACGCTCTGCCGTCAGTGTTCATTACAGAGCGGCGTTTTGCCGAGAGTCGCATCATAGCTTCGTCAAATTACCTTTGGCCTCGAAAGACATTTTTATTTTCTCACAAACCTATATTTCGAACGTTTGGGTCGAAACGATGCCAAGATCTCCAGGTTCCATCCAACAAACCGCACATTCAATCCATTTTTCTGCTTTTTCCTTTTGCTGCGAAATTCGACCCGTCGTTTCTAAGGTTGGTTGTCACTGCAACGGACTGAGGCGTTGCGCTTTTCTGTGCAGGCGGAGCACCACAAGCTGACGAACAAGGGCAGCGCGAAGCGACCCACGTCCCTGAACACCAACGCAAACAACAACCACACGATGCCGAAGCGTCCAGGTAGGCTGAGTGCCACCGCCTGTGCCGGTGGAAGAAAATCAATCAAGGCATTGTTTCAAAAGACACGTCTGTCTGTCTCGATTGAGCCGTAGCAACGTGCTCCCGCCCACGCATGCGTTACCGTTCAGCTGATTCACGTCACTGAAAACGATTTGGAGTTAATATTGAATAGGTGGTACTTCATAAACGTGCTTTGACTGACGGACAGGTGGTCGCGACGCCAGCTTTATGCGCCGTGAAGAGCCCTGTAGCGATTTCGATGCCCGCAAATCACATAACGCTGTCAACTTTAACAGACTGTCTATGGAAAGAAATCCTTTCCCACCAAAGAATCAGACACTTGAAGATCTTACAGAGTATATATTTCGCCTATGAAGTAGGCATCATCAGCTCTTATTCAAATAGAACTATACGAGAAGGTTAACAGGCCAAACTTTGACAGGCTGCAGCGGCTTAAAGCTATTTTTTAATTGTTTCCGAACGTACCTGCTGGCAATGTGATCTTGCGTAGAAATACAGCTTGTCGCGCACGTAATTGAGGCTTGAAACGTATTGAGACAGGGTTTGAGAATCGACGATGTATTTGCAATAATTAAAATGAGTCTCCTCACACAAGCATTAGCCAAGCAATTGGTCTTGGTCGCCTATGTGATTCCACGCTACGAGTCCCTTTTGTGCTTCTTTGCGCGCTTAACAGCTTGATGAAGGTGAGCTGCATGCCGCAGAGTCACATCTGACACACATGTGCGCGATGAAGTTAACTCGCGGTTGCGCTGCTCTTTGTTTGCAGCGTCGGGTGCTTGTTCTGCCTCAAGCTTCTTCGTTGTTGCGCATCGCCTTTGACGAGTAACTGCTTCTGCGCAGCTCATCGTGTCAAGTGTCTGACGCGATGATATATGTTTTTGAAAAGAGAATTTTTTTTTTTTTTATCGGAGCAGCAACAAACTTCAGGTCGCGTTTTCCTGAAGTGACGTTAAAGTTGTGCGTCATCACAACGTCTCTACAGTATTTTGTCTTGAGCCGAGTCTTCGCGCGATCTAAAAGATCTGGCCAATTTACTGCCATTGTTACCTCGCGAGGGGCGTTATTGCGCTCTGATGAAGCGTTTGGCGAAGTTCACGTGAACATTTGGTCACACCCAGGTGTCTGTTCTGCCTTGCAGTTCTCTGTCGTTCTTTCGAGCGGAGTTGTCTTTTTTAACTAAGATCAGAAGTTTTCGGCAGCTTTCTTGCAACGACCACAGAACGTCTTACTTAGCTCGAATGTCCTTTCAACTGCCAACGCGCTGAGGCGAAGATTAACAGCCCAAACAAGAGATTTAGTAATTAATAGTGATTTTTCCGCGTAAATTATTGCAAGCCGCCAATCCCTTATTGTTGAATGCGTCTCAATATTTACGTAGCGCACTGAACAATGTCTACACACATAGCACTGCGGATGCTAGAACTTGAAGTCGGGCCAATCAGCTGTTGGCGCGGACTTGTTTCCATTGCGGGTCACAACCTCAATCACTCTAGCAACGTCACAAACACGGTGACGTTCAGCTTTTTATATTTCCATTTATTTGTCGTGTTCACATAATTTTATACAGCTTTGGGTAAAAGTCTATTATGAGCACGTGTCAAACTGGTGGCCCGCGAAGCTTAAATTTTAAGCCTCAGCCTGTTTATTTTTTGGAACTGTAGTGGTTTATACCTGTTCATAAAGGCGAACGACGTCTTTTGCTATTTTAGTCATCTTGCTGACCTGACGTCTCTCTTTCAAAAATGTTAGTCAGTTTTAAGGCTCCTTTCACTGTAAAATAACCCCTATTACGTCACAGAGACAGGGTTCCCACGCGGTATTGAAAAAGTATTGAATTTCAAAATTGGTTTTCAAGACCTTGAAAAAGTATTGAATTTTGCCAAAATGTACATCAGGTATTGAAAAAGTATGGAAATTCTATATGGAAAAGCAATCTCAAGCATCCGAGCGGAGTTTCACCGAAGGCAAAGCACTTCATTATTTGTGCATTGTTGTGCAATGTGCAAAATTGAGTTTCATGAGCAAGAATTTGGAAAAATGAAGAGAAGTAATGGTATTGAACTTCTCAAATTTAGTATTGAAAGGCCAATGAAAAAGTATGGAAAATGATTTTTTTAAATGNGTGGGAACCCTGCAGAGACGCTGTTTCAGCATTAGCGTAGATGATTGTGGTTAATTCTGTTACAACTGGCCCTTTGAGGGAAACCAAAATGCTGATATGGCCCTCAGTGAAAATGAGTTTGACACCCCTGATGTAGAGTATGACTGTTATAAAAACAAATTGGTCGAAGCGCTTGCTATTTATTTGTTGAGAAATACGCAACTGCCTGCAAAAAATTTTCTGGTAAAGCCAGTTTGAAGGCCTGTTCCATGCGACAGCGACGGATGCTGTAACTTGGATGCGTTCACGAAACAGTGCGCAGTGACTGAAACCGGCCTCGCCGATGTTGTGATTTCAGTCGCTACAAACGCATTACGTCACTGCGCTTGTCCAGGTGCGCTCCAGCTGTCCGCTCAGCAGCGATTGTTTCTCCAAGACGAGACCGGGACGCATATGAGGTCGCCCATAACCCACACCGTGCCCAAGTCCCCGCTGGAACCGAGCATGTTCACCTTCAAGTGACCCTCCTCCCAGTCGACGTTGACCCGTCTTGGCCGAAACCGGACGCAAATAGCGACGGCTTCCTCTGCGTTGCTTTTCTTCGGGCGCTTCAACGAGATAAGCGCTGCTACCGTTTCTTTTTTTCAAACGCATCCCCTGTAGTCTTCAACCATGTATTTTTGCACCGTTTCCTGTATAAGTGTGTGTTTATATCAATTTATCCGTTTCGGCGCAGTATGTAATGTGCGTTTGCGCAGTGTGTGTGCGTGCACACATGTCTATGTCACTGTCTGCTATGAATGAAATGCGTGGATGTGATCAGTTTCAATTTTTAGAATCTTGTAGCAAGTTGCAGTTCGCTTTACCTACTCAAACAGTTGCTTGACGTGCTTTTCGTTATGTATGTGCATATCTGCCGATGCTGTTGTTTCTATTATTTTACATTGTGCATGATCAGTGATATGCGAAGCATGCTGCAGTTTTTCATGTTTCAGAAGAGAATTCGGATTTTTAAGGTGCAACATGCGGGATTGTGAAAGCCTTATTCCTTCAACGTTTTTCAATACTAGTAAAAAAATATTTTTTTTGAGTTCTCAAACACACGGAAATTGAACGACTAAAACAAGCTTTAATTTTTCCAACGCGTGTGCGACTCTCGCCACTCTGCGTCTAAATTGATTGTGAATTGCTAGTGTTACGTCTGGGTTCTTGAAAAACGGTCAACACCAATGCAGTTTTAGACGTCTGGCGTTAGTTGTTGGTAGGTTCTGTTTTGATCCTGTGGTTTGCTCAATTCCAGACTTCCATTTGTGGTGAGTGCGCCACACGGGAACTTCCGTGTGCACGAGTCAGAGTTGTTATTGGTATCAGCAGCGTACCGTTCATAGAACGAGTTAAATATCTGCTTCGTGTGGAACAAAGCCATTTTTGTGGAAAATCATAAACGGAAAACCGCGGCAGTCTTGTTGAATATTGCGCAAAAAAATAGCCATCGAAAACGCGTTTTTTTGCTGTTACTAACGTCTTTTCCGCTTACTGTTTTTCCAACTTCTATCGGCGCAGTGCGCATCAAGAGCGATTTTGGCATTCCGCTGAACCATTCGTGTTCTTCAATCTGGCAACCCGTCCAGCTGTGCTTTTTATCACGAATTTGCTTTTATTTTTACTTTTGGAGACACTTGAGTTTGATGCAATAAGACAAAAACAGCAAGTTACTGCTGGTCAATGCGCTAAAGGTTTGCAAGTTTTACTGAAATGCTGTTTTTTTTTTACCGTTTCTTACGCTTCAAATGCGTTTCCTGAGTTAAGACATTCCAGTTTTAATCTAGACGTCGCCATCTGATGGGTGGATGATTGGTCTCAAGAGAACAAAGATATCGTTTCTATCTGACCGCTCAAGGTTAGAAGCAAAGATCCACTAAAACTGCGCAACCCTGATATATAATCACTCGTGAGCAAACCCGTTTCCTTCTTTAACTATCGTAAGCCCACATTCCATCGGTGAACTTGTCCGTGCTACCATTGCCTTCGCATTAATACTACTAATTGGACAAGCAGCCATATACCGTGTGTCGGATGGCATTCACCTCCATCTCGCATGACTGTCGACGTGCTTGCTTACACGCTACTGAGTTATCGAAATAACACGCTGCTGAGTTATCGAAATATATATTTGCGAAAAGTTTCTCCGTCGATAGACGCTGCAGTGACAGGCTGAACACAATAGTGAAGCACCCTTGGCAAAAACCTGACTTAATGTTACTACCTAGGTTTTCCGTATGCTCTTCGACGAAACAACTTTGCTTTCATCTGCATGTACTCCCACATTTGGATTAAGCACAGAATCGATCAGCAAAATTTGAAAAGGAAATCGATTTCACGTAAACCACGCATCCTCGGCCTTCTGCAAGCAATGCTTACGGATGAAAAGATGAGGTTCAATGTAAATGCGGATCCGCAATAACGTCGATACGAAAATAGGACAAAGACAGATTCGCTTTGTACATACATTTCGACTGCGCTAAAATATCGGCAGTGCAGTTTTTACAAAGAAACGCAGTGAGGAAATCATAAAACGTTGGTCAGCGTTAACCTGGTAAAAACAGAGCCGCTTTATGTTCGAGTCGCTTCGCATTGCGAAAGTGGACTCAAAAGCATTCGCTCTTAAAAACTCAGCTTTCTTCTCTGTTCGTTGAGCTACAGCGGTCTTACTGGCAATTCCTACGCAGACTGGATTCGGTTCTGAAATGCGCTTAAGACTTGTTGGACCTTACTTGGCAGTCTTTCCATAAAATAAAAAAACATCTGCAGAGGTTATTGCGAATGTTTCACGGTGTGACATTTGGCGATAAAGTGTGCAGCGTACAGTCCTGAATGTCGAGCCACTTCTCCCGCCACGTTGGTTCGGCCCTGTGTCCAGAATGTCCCGGGAAAGATTGGCGAGGCAAGTCCTGCTGGCTACACCCATGGCAAAGTGGCCCAGAGGTCGTCCAAGAACCAGTTAGGATAATTACATCCAGGACCTTGCTTGGTGTCGAGCCATCAGAAGTATCAGAGATTTCTAAAAACCGTGAGGTTTTTCAAGTCCTCGTGGACTGCTGCCCTCCCCGAAGTTAAAGCGGGCACGACAATCAATGACCATCTACAGTTGTACCAACTAGGGTTGCGGAGTCAGATTCCTGAGAACACTAGGGGTCGGGTCGGATTTATTATCCGACTCCGGAAGTCCAACTGAATTATTTTTTACATCATACTCCAAAGTTAAGAATCGCGGCTGTTGTAATGGTACACTTTCTTTTGAAACTTTTACTGAAACAGAGAATTCTTGCTGTGCACCACGATTTCCGTTGATTGATGGTTGCTACAAAATTGTTGACAGTCAAACTTCACGTTATGTGGAAGATTCGGAGCAGGAAATTTTGGAAAGGTCAGAGAATTCGGACGTTTTACCCCCGACTCCGCAACCCTGCTGACAACACTACATCAAAGAGAGGCGCAACCGCGTGGATCAGGTGTACAAAAATATGTCCATGTCGCTGCTTGAAAAAACGAAAAATGTGTCTCGGAAAACGGAAACTACCTTTGGGCGATAAACGTTGAAGAGAGCAGCGAATGAACGGCAGTGCAAGCGCTTCTACAAGCTTCGAAATCAAAGATCTACAAAACGAGCATGTATGTAACAATTATTCCGAGGCTATTTTCGCACATCAAAAACATCAGGCGAGTAAAGCAAAAACTTCGCACGAGTCGATGAAAGTTTATCCAACAACGGGAAACCACGCACGGGCGACCGGAAATAGAACACAGCACCTGAACCATCAACATCAGCAGGTCGGATTGCCGCTAATCAATCGGTCGAATGAAACTCCAGTCCAACATTCTTTCGTTTGCTCGTTCCTGGTCTGACGAATTGATTATGTCTTGACATTGCCCTGCCTTGAACACGTCCCAGCAAGATCCATCTCAATCAGGCCCGTAACCGGGGGGGCGGGCGAAGCCCCCTTACAAAATTTTTCGCCCCCCTGGACAAATGTGTTGGACATAATTTAAAATATTGGACATGGTTCAAAGATATTGGCCCCTCTTGGAACTCTTCGCCCCTCCTGGTGTCCCAAGCTGGTTACGGGCCTGATCTCAATAAAAAATTCCCCGCGGAGATTTGAGACGTGGTCTATGCGCGAGCCAAGACGCAGCGAGACTGCGTTGCCAGCAAGTACCGCATGGCATGAACTAAGCAGAAAACACAAGTTCTTAAAAATTCAAACTTTGGCGCGTTTTTTTCGAGACCGCGTTTCTTCGCTGGCGTCGCCCGTCGAGGACAGCGGCAGGGGCGCCGACGGTCCCTTCCCTGGCTTGGACTGGGCGTACCTTGCCACGGTCGAGACCCCGTCAACGAACTTGGTGCGGAAAAGAACGTTGGCGTTGTTGAACATTCCGTCCTTCAGCGAAACGACGATGAACTAAGGAACCAAACAAACGTATCTTTTCATTGCGGTTGTCACAACCGAGTTATCGTCACCGGGAATACAGTTGCCAACAATTTCCGGTACTGTAACCCAAATTATGAACTGGCATGTACGAAGCGCCCTTTTTCTTCAAAATGTGGAGCTGGTTGTTGCAGTTTTTTGCACAACAATTTTTCTCTCTTGCCTGCAGTAATCACACAGCGCTGACTGCAAGCTTCAATCGCGAGATGAACGTAAGTAGGATTTGCCTAATTCGTTACCTCAAGGGGATTAGAAAAAAGTGACGATTTAGGCGAAGTGACGAATTATGTAAACAGGTGGAAACTGTTATAGCAGCTCGTACACTTTTATCATAGTAACTCTAAAGGCCGGTTTACACCAAACGCGACGCGCGAAATTGTCGCGCGAGAATTGGTTTGTTCTATGATCACGGGAGATTCGCGTTCGCTTCGCAAGTGTCGCGTCACTACTGTTGCTCGAGGAGCGACGCGTTCGCTCTTCGCATGTGTTTCGCGTGGGCTGCCTGGGCATTTGCGGTGTGGTATCAGCACAAGTCCCAAAGCACAGATAAAGTGTAGTGACTTCAAGCATGTTGTGGCTTGTCTGCTTGCAGTTGGCTGTAGGTTAAGCCAAGAAGAAGTCAAAAATTTGCTTCAGTTACGGAGAGAAAAACAAATTTTGTATTTTCCGCAGACGTCAGGTATCAGTCACTCATTCTCATTGCAAATTTCAATGGTTGTCAAATGAGATAGGCCTACTAACTACTCTTTAAAGGGTTTGGTACAGCATGTGGTCCACCTTTTGAATGCCACCACAATCCAGATAAGTGTTAGAAAGTGTAGGCAGCATTCCTCTTCCTGCATAGGGGAAGGTACTTGGGTAGGCCCAATTATTATATTATAAACATGTAGTGTAGGCTACAGCCTACATAACCCTCCCCAGTCATGTAGATTCTAGGAAAAGTGGCGTATTAACTTGTACTCATCACAAATGTGAGGCCACATGACCTATTATAGGCTACCAAGATCCTTAAATGCCCTTGTGCAGACATACGCCAGTGTTCGTTTTGCTATGTGGTATTCCATTTGTTATTTTGAACATTTTGTTTTTCATAGTAGGTAGTTTACTATGATACATGGCACGGGATGAAACCTAATTCAGGCAGGTCTAATATTTTTTCAGAAAACTCTTCGTCCCCACTGGTGTCCCAAGCTGGTTACGGGCCTGTGTACACATTTGTTGACATACAATACAGACGAGTTGATTAGTTTGCATTCAGTGCATCTATCTGACGTGGGTTTGCTCGCAGTAATTACTTGACTGCAGTTGTATTCAAATTTTACTTACGTCAAATCAAAGCAGAAAAGTTACTGTCTTATATTATTAGCAAGTTTTAGTAGCTATACAGCCTCACAACAACAGTGCGCTTCATGTCATTAAAAACTTTCTCAGAGACACAGCAGTGCTAACCCCAGTGGATGTTTTCTCGCAAGTCGCGACTAGCACATAGGCCTACTGCGTAACATTCGCGGTTCAATCTAAACGCGTCTTCGCGCGAGAAAATGTCGCCTTCGCTTCGCGTCTGGTGCAAACCGGCCTTTATACATAGTGCTTTTATTTGCAGTAAAATACAACTTCATGACGTTATGGTTGTTTACTAAATTAAACTCTTTAATTCCTCTATACCTAGTATCCTTCGTTTAATCTAGAGCCTTTTAAATCTTTAATAAACTTTAAAGATTCTGCATTCTCTTAATGGGGAGTCGGGTCGCGCTTCGTACATTGTGCATAAATTCGATAAACAAATTGCGAGGTGCAACAATTCTCTCATAAAGGTCCTTAATTTGTTTGAATTCCCACATGTGTTAACTGCTTAAAATTCACAACCGAAACTGCAAATGACGGTTAGCCGAACAAAACGCTTCTCAGGGATACAAAGAGGTGACGAATCAGACGAACAGAAATGTACACAAAAAGGAATTCTGCCGGGACCGACGAAAAAATAAGGAATTGACGAATTAAACGATGACAAATTAGACAAATAATTTGTCTAGTAGAATTATTCTACTGTATAAAGCGTACAGAAAGCCTCTGTCGCTGACAGCAATGGGTGAGGGCGTGCACGAATAGCGCAGTGAGCCAAGTTCTTGCGATGCCTGCATATCGGCACAAACTTTCGGGTTTATACGCAACACGAACGTAAGCAACAACGAGCAGCGGAAACTAATTTCGTGACGACAGAGACCGCTAATTCGCCAACACGCAAAACAACATTTGTGTCCTATACCAGTGGTTCCCAAAGTGGGGATATTTTATCACTCAGGGGTAAAATGCGATTCTTCAGGGGGTAACGCGGAACCAAAACCACAATGTTCTGTGTTACGAGCGATCACTGCGAATTATTAAGAGTAATAAGACATAACAACCGCTACCTTGGTTTGGATACCGCCGCGAACGAGTTTGTGGACCCTATACCTTGTTCGAACGTCTTCTGCCGACGACTAATAGACATCAAAAACTTTATTTCCCGACGGCAGGCATCAGGCTCCCGCCATCGTTCACAACGTTCGACAGCAAGCAAGCTTACCTGTGAATGTTTGAAGTGTTCCTTCAGCATACCGCCGATGTTCTGGGTGTGCGAAAGATCCAGCGCCGCGTCGACCTCGTCCAGGATGTAAATCGGCGCTGGTTTCAGGAGCAGCATGGCGAGTATCAGCGACAGTGCCACCAGGGACCTGTCGAGGTCAGGAGGCTTCACTGACGGTCAGCGTTTGGCGCAAGAGGAAATGATCGCAATGAAAATGCTGCATCACGCATTTTCGTCAAGTGCCCTTGTAGAGCGGTGGATGCATGATATCGCGCCATACTGTTGTTAGGAGCACATTGAACGTCCAGCAGGTTAAGCACAGATGCAGTCATCAAGCTCTTAGGTCTTGTCTCTTAGTNCAGTAGAGCTCACCAATNCTCATGCAGAGCACTATCGCGACGTAGCATCTCACTCTAGTCCTATTCGTTGAGGTTGGTTCGTGTAGTGGTAAGCGTGCACAGCGAAGAATTTAACCGCCTTTCAGGGCAGTATCTTAGAAGTTTTGCTGAAAAGCGCTGGAGATTTAAGCTCAATGCGGTTTTAACAAAAAACAGTGGCAGCGAATATAAAAATCCCAGTGAATCGATTCCTAAACAACTCTGATAAAGCTGCGTTTGCTGTTGCAAGACGCACGTAACTCTTGCAGTTGAATAAATCTTTCAAGAGGCTCGTCTGAGTAAAACTTAGTGTCATGGAAGACGTTGAAGTCAGTGTCCGCTGCATGCAAAGATTACCGACAAATGCAAATGTTACTGATACATGCAAATATTACCGACAAATGCAAATATTACCAACTCATGCAAGTGTTACCAACTCATGCAAGTGTTACCAACTCATGCAAGTGTTACCGCTGTCCGCCGCTCAGTTCGTTCAAGTTCGTTTTCCAAACGTCACCGAAGCCGACGCGAAACTCGAGGCCGGCCAGGACGCTCTTGTCCTCGGGTGGGGCCAGCTTGGCCGTGGCACCCGGTAGCAATGTGGAGAAAATGGCGCCGAAGTTCTTGTTGACCTGGGAATGACAGACCGCGGTGTGTCAAGGTCAGAGAAGCGGATATACTGAATAGAGTCGTTTTCGACGCAACTGGACATAAATTCGAAACTTCTGTCACAGCATCCTTTCAACCCGGGTGGTGATATCTCTCGTCTTAAGGCGACAAAATCGAAAAGGAAAATGAATTTGGTCACTGGTCACGTGATTGCAACCAAAACAAAACGCAAAAGAAACAAAAATAATTTTCACAACAGAAGATCTTTAGGGAAAGCCTGATACGCGTTAAATTTTTCAGTCAACAGGTAAATGCATTTGCAGAAAAAGAACAAGAAATTATAGAAATCATAAATTGCTTGTCGCACTCGCAAACCATGTTAACACAAACCTGTATGTAAGCCTTCGTCACGGCCTCGTTTTTCATCTGATCCAACTCCTCGATCGTTTTCTGTATCTTCGCCTTGTCATTTTCTACTATCTTTTTCTTTTTCACCAGCTCGTTGTACTGTAAACATGTAAAAAAAATTACGACACACACATAATGCACTTTCCCGTGGGCGTCGGGAGGACTTTTTCCAGGGGGGAACACAAGGGGATTTTTCCAAAATAGGGGGCCTAAATTTGAAAATTTTGTTTTTTCCCACTCGGAACTAAGAAAACAACCTTTTTTGATGATATTTTCGAAATCCAGGGGACCAAGCCCCCCTGTCCTTTGGACGCCCATGCACCATCCGCTTTGGTTTTAAAAAATTCAATAACAAAAACAGTGCGCCAAAAATACATTTGAACATTAACAAGGCAGTTGTAATTATACTGCCACACATGGAGCCTAATTTAAATCCAAGGATGACCGTAAAGAAGGCGTGTTTGCAACTAAAAGATCCCAGAAACAGTTTTGCAAGCCCGTCCCCGCATCGTCAGACGAAGTACGTAAGTCGAGTAACTGGCGTGCTTTGAAAGCTAACAGACTCGATCTCAAGGTTGATTATGAAGTAACAATAAAGGCGGTTTCAGATCGACCCCGTAGAAACGTGTTCCAACTTGAATGCAATGAAACATGCAACGAGCACGTCACAGTTGCGGCTTTTCTCACCGACCATCTGCATGACCGGCAGTCATCTTGTAGTTGGGGTTGAATAGGAAATGACGCACAACTTGAGTGTGCAAAAGTTGTTCTGAGTGATCATGTAGGGTTCGGCTACCAAGACCCAACTATTCCTTGGAATCCTTACTTCCCCCAGCCTAGTGTCAGTTTGAACCTCTGAAATGACCTGACCTAGAGGTCCAAAAATGTTTGCCGAAAACTGTTGCGTTAACACGACCAAGCGTAAAATAAGGCTCAACAAATTTTGCCTTGCGGTTGATGAGTACAATATTGAAGATTGGTAGGAATAACAATTCTCACGCTTCTATGGATAGTCGACACCCTCCTCCCAAACAAAACGTACTTTTTCTTCAGCCTTTCCCAACAAGCTCATCGCCCTCATGTTAACGGAGCGACTGAGCCGCTCCAGTGTTTCCTTTAGTTTTTCGCGTCTTCGCGCGGCCTCTTTGGGCGGATTGGCCTCGAAATCGTACACGGACCCCGTTTTGCCGAACAGCGCACGGTCATTCTGAATCCAGTCGTGCTCGTTCAGCATCTCGTTCACCTGCCAAAGAAATTCGCGCGACTTCATATAACCTGTACAGTGTTCGATTGTCGCGTTTCTTAAGAATAAAACGTTGTGTACACCATTTCCATGCGACCTATCGACTGACAACAGCTCTTCCGACGAGTTGCCTTCACATCGTGCGTCTTACGAAATATCGCGCAGTGTCTTGCAACAACGTTCATTATTTGATCACAAGCCACGTGAACGAAACGGAACCAAAAAGGCAGGCAAGTCGTTACGCGCCAATAACCTTGCGCAGTGCGTCCTTGCTTTCGCTGATGTGTTTGTCGATCGCGTCCTGCTGCTCGTGCAACTGCTTGTTCAGCTCCTGGACATCGCGAATGACTTCAGCCTTCGCCTTGCTCCGCTGCTGGATGTCGCGGTTCGCGCTCTGGATGTAGTCGCGTTGCGAGCGCAGCTCGCTCTTGGCCTCCTTCACCACGGCCTGTCACGAGAGGTCGCAACAAATCGACGCGCGCTTATTTTCACTACGATCAGTGCGGACAAAATGCGACACGACTTTCGCTGCGATGATGCAGCGAAAGGTGTTACACGGGGGGTGGGGTCAAAGGTGGCGCAGAAGACAGCGAGAAACCACGATTTCAAATCAAAACAGGCGGCGATAGCGATACAAAATCCAGCGGCCTGACGACGTGTGGTGTTGTTGAACCGCAAATCCGGCCGCTGAGGTCTTGCGATACGTTCCCGAACCGCTGTTCCAAAAAGCACCACAAACATACTATATTGAAACTCAAAGGCTTTGGCATTTAACATCAAAAGGGCAGAATTTCATCGTGGTTCTGCGCAGCAAATATTTTGGCAACTCAATCGAGTAACACTCCCCACCTGAACGCATACACGCTAGGGGGGCTGAGCCATAAAAACGATTTCTAACGCCAGGACAAGCAAGGAAATCGCAGGTTTTTTTTTTAATTTCACAAGAAAGCAAGAATCTCAACTTCTCGCGGATGCGGGTTGCAAAATAAACCGGACACCGCCGGCGCAGTATGGAATTCAGTTGCAACTGCCGGGAACAAGTCGTTTACATGGACGGGAATATCAGCACCAAGCGCGTGCGGACGCAAGTATCAAGTTACACAAATCTTTAAGTTACTGGAAGTGCACGGCGGCGTTCGCTGTTCCTCTAAGAACGCGCGCAGCCGCGAGAATGCCTTAACAGATATGGTGGTCTTACCGCGGTCTGCTCCACTTTCCTTTTTAACTCTTCAAACGCTTTCTCCGCCTCGACGATCAAAGACTCCGCTTTCGTCACCTGTTCGCTGTACTCGGCCGCCTCGCGTTTCAGTTCCTCTATTTCGAGCTTCACCGTGTTCAGTTCCTGTTGTTCAACGCGCACCGTTCAGATAAAGAAACTGCATTTCAGAAGCGGCGCGCGGTGTACAACAGCAGCCTGCTTTCAGCACGTCAACAATTTTGAAAAATGCAAATCGCATAAACGCAGCAGCAGGTAACTTCCTGGAGCGAAAAAGTCACGCTACCAAGTTGACGGACACAAACGCCAAGAAGTTGCCGCGCTCCAGCACCTCACGTTTCGCTTCGGCAGCCTGGCCCGATTTTTCGGCCAGGGCCGAGGCCTTCTTCATGGCACCCTCCGCTTTCTTCAACTCTCTTTCGCGCTCGGCAGGCGCGTCAGCGATCTTACGTTCCAGCTCCTTGCAGCGGTCCTGAAGCTTGGCCATGTCGTCGTTGGAATTCGCCAAAACCTTCGTGCTCTCCTCTGACGAAAAGTACATCAAGTAGAATGGTCCGACACAAGAATGGGGTCCTGCGTCGTAAGCTGGGACTCCTAACGGTCCCACCCCTCAAATCATAACCTTTTTCTGTTTCAGAACCGGTCGCCTTTCAACGGATCACGGGGTTAACATCCTTAAGTCTTGCACAGATGTCTAAGCGAGCGGAGTGTTGGACTAGGTTTTGGTGCAGAGGGGATTCTAATAGGAGCAGGCCACGAAGCACATGTCCACCAAGACTAGCTTTTCTGTTGTCGCTTTTCTTCAAATCCACGTGCTTTTTACAACGCACGACGAGCGTGGACACACCACTGTTGCCTGCAAACGGAAGAATCAGAACGAATGTTTTTTTGTTTAGATTTGACAGAAGGTGTTGCTTGGGGGGGCGCATTTTTTGCGAGAAATTTCGTTTGTGCTCCGCAGTAAAACCTGGTTTCGCCAGACAAGCGTTGCTGATAAGCACCGATCAGCATGACGCAACAGCTTATTGCGAATCAGACGAGCACCACGTGTCGTTTAGACTGGCGTGCAAGTTCGCAGCAATCGCGCGCGACACACATATTATACAACAGGGAATGTAAGGAGAAACGAACAAGGAAAAACTGCGATCTCGAGAACGTACCGTTATGTTTTTATATCTTCAATCTGCATCGCAGTGAAGCAACAGTGACATTGTTACTTGCAAGACAAGGATCAACGTAACGCGAGTTTCAAATTTACAATGCAGGTCCGATGCACCTCCAAAGTGCATGGACTGGTGTTTGGAAACTAGAAGTTTTTGACAGAATTAGGAACATGATGTTTCGAAAACACGCTCAGCGGGAACCTTTTGGATTTTTCCCTGAAGCAATTTCGTAGATTTCATAAAAGTTACCGATTTGAATACAAGACGCGAGATGGCTTTCAATTGCTTAGAAAAAGCGAACCTATGGTGGTCTTCAATGTCTTGATTTCTTCCAGAAGTCGACCGTGAGACCCGTCGTCCATCTTCGCCTGCAAGACTTGAATCTCTCGTTCTTTGATGTCGAGATCGTTTCTCATCTCCTGGTATTGTTCGGAGACTTTCGCCACGCGCGCAAGGTCCTTCTCAACCTCGCCGAGTTCGTCCTGAACGACGGAAAAAAAGGTCACCACGAGGCGAACAACCAGCCGGTGAACTCTGGCCTTTGACCTGCTGAAAAGCGGCTGTCGTTTCGAGGCAAGCAGCAGCAGCACGAGGCTGGAAGAACAATCCCGTGTTCACTGAAAAGCAGGGCCACTGCTAAGTCTCCTTGCTAATGAACAGATTGGCAACGTTGATACAAGCAAGCGGATGAGACTGTTAACATGTCGCAGGAGCGAATTTTCGCGTCGGATATTAATAACAGCTTAACCCAGATTGGGAGGGGTGTCGGACCGCAATCAGGGCTGCGGTTCGCAACCGCTGTGTGCAAACTTGGGACCGCTGCACCGTAACTGTGGAACTTTACCACTGAAGCAAGCCGAAGGATCTGAACTTGATTACTTTTAAAACCAGTTAATTATAGTAGTATTAATAGCTAAAAATATGATGTCTACGTGTACACGTTTTCAAAGGAACGCTGCAAGACGTGAAACAAGCTTTAGTTACACGTGGTATATTTTTCATCGTTTCTACGAGTACCTGGTTTGGTCGCCTCAACATTGAGGACGATCGCTACACCGCTAGAATTCAATTGTGACAAAACAGAACGGGCGCTCAGCTCACCTGCGCCCTTTTCAGGTCGCTCCGAACCCCCTTGGATTTTTGCAGAGCGGCTAAAATGGGCTCAACGCGGGGCCGCGCGCCCCCGGTCAAGGTGCCCGACGGGTCGTACAGCTCCCCGCCTAGGGTCACAGTTCGCGACTTGACGTCAGGATCGAAGGCGACCTGCCGGGAGGAAAGAAAGGTTTCCATGGCAACGAAATATCGCGTATGCGCCAGAGGTGTGCGCGGACTGAATTTTGGATCCGGACTCCTACTGCCTCCAACAGGATCAGGAGTGAAGTTTTTCTTTCTCTGCTATAGCCCAGGGGTTCCCAACCTGCGGTACATGTACCCCTGCTATAGCCGGATTGGATTTTGCGTTTGCTGGAGAATCGTTAATGGTTGTTTTTTTAACTTATATTTATGCAGAGTCAAGTGGGCGTCGGGTTGCATATGTCGCGTAAGTACCGGATCAGGGACGGATTCGGATTGAAAATTTGCGAAACAGGATTGGATCCTGACTCAAAAAAAAACAGAGTCCGCACACCTCTAGTATCCGCACCGATGCCGCCGAATATGCTGTGCAAACATATCGCCTAGCATGGCGTGCCGATAAGATTTCACACTAAGCTATTGCAGGTCTAAGATTTATTACAAAGTTTGGTCATGTCTTTCCAGCACTGCTTCGGCGAGATAGTTGAAAACGCCGATCCCCCCACTGGGTTCGATGCGTTAAAAAGAATTTCTTTGCCGCGGCGTTTCGCTTCGATACTCGCCCCAGCGAAAACAGGACGTCCTTCAACCGACCTTGTTTGCGCGCTCCATGGTGTCGGCCACGAGCGTTGTCCCGAACACGAATTCCATCGCTTTGCGCACCTCGTCGTCGCTGCCCACCAGGGACAGGGCCAGATGGACGTTGCTGGCCCCGACCAGGGACTTGGCGCGCTGAACGGTCTGGAAAGAAAAGAACGAAATGAAAAATGACGGATTTTTTTTTTTACAAAACAAAAAATAAATAAAGGAGATACAAGATATTTGCAGAAGTAAATTACAAAAGCATCGAGCAGAAAGAAATGCTGACAGCACATATTTCACTGACTAACTGTTTAGAGACCCAAGTTACCGATAAAATCAGACGTAGCTTCAAAGATGAGTGTTTACATCTGCTGATAAAAAAAGACAAACGCATCGCGCAACATTGAAGCATTCCAACTTCTCCACTCAAAAAAATCGTTGACCGACCCTTTGATCAAGAGCGCGCGCTGCAACTTTGTTCAACGGGATGATGGTGCAGCGACGCTTCAGCTGACCGTTCTGCAGCAGCTTGGTGCCGGTGTCGTGGGTGTCCACAACGACGTTGTACAGTCGCCCGCCTGCCACCACCTCCAAAGCTGCGAACAGTGAGACACGTGCTGATATGGCTGCCGGTCAACTTCAGATGCCTATTTACTGATTACACAGCTCAACCCTTTCAAATGAATTTCGTGGGGATTGGGGTTTGAAAGAGTTTTGGCGATAATTTTGGGGCGCTGATTTCACAACTGTTGTCAGATCAGATCTTTCTCTATGTGGTCTAGTTTTTGAGCTATTTGATATTTTAGATTTATGCAATTGTAGCTTTTTAAGCATAGTGTTGCATGAGACGGTTACATATTTCGTGATTTGTTAAACTTGCTAACATGTTATTTAAACACTAGCGACTTCGATAAACTAGCAATGCTGGTAATTTTCGAAGATATGGTAGTGGTTTCATTTGTAAAATCTTTCCACCAAGAAGCTGCTTCCAGCATCAGACGGAGCTTCGAACTGGGCAATCCGTTAAACAGGCTACACGAAAAGAATACCGCAAGGAATTTACATCTTACCAGAGATGCAGTTGCACAGACTTTGACCAGGTGAGGGCAGTTGCGAGCCTTAAGCCACTTCTGAGGTCCTCATACTTACGACAAAACGAAATACTTTAATTCGTAAAATGCGCATCAAGCATCCTTTGTCACCTGTGGCATACGTTGCGTCTTTCACGTCGACCAGCTCTGCCACGAGACCCTTCACTCGGTCACGGTTCCAGTTCTGTTCTGGGTCACTGCGCACACAGGCACGTCGAAAGTAACGAATATTGTTGATTGGTTCGTTTTTAGTTCAAATCACCTATATGAGCAGCTGGGAAAACTTGCATGATAAAAGAAGTGTGTAAACAGGTTAAAACCGCGACGTTTTGGGGAAGTATTTGGAGATACCGATAGTTGAGGAAGCCCAGTTTGTTTTGGGGTGGTGGTGGTGGCGTTTCCGCTGCATGAGCTCTCAAACCTGCAACTTGGGTTTAATCCGTGGTCAGTGTTACCCACGTGAAACATACCAAGCGGCCGAAGCAACAGCGACATTATAAGTTATCTTGTCCTTTTCTGAAATGAAACCCATTACCCGACGCGGCAACTCGTACAAGCACAACGTGCACGACAAGCAAAGAATCAATCATGCAAAGTGTCAGACCTGTACTCGAAGTTCAGGTTCGGGAACTTGTTGTACAAATCCTGCGCGCGTGCCCGAAGCTCGGATATGTTCCGGACGAGGGAGCGTTTCCTCTGCATGAGCTCTTCTCTAGAACCCTCTGCAAAAGCAGAAGCATAACTATGTCAACGTGTTGTCACTTTCACGCGTTCGACAAAGTGCAAGTGTCCGGTTAGTTTCTCTACAAAACTACAAGGTTAGATGTCAGCGAGTTAAAGAACAGCCTTTCACAAATAAGTTTTCATCCGCGGTTCGTGGCGCAGCTCTGAAAAATCCCAAAACGGCAGCGTTTGCAATGGCAACTGTGGTCCTCTCGAGAACAAAATCATTGTTGGAAGCTTAATCACCCGCAAAAATCGCTTTCATAAGCTTCGTCATACACAAAAGTTGTCCAGCCTCGAAAGACCAACCTTGAGACAGAGTTTTGCAACCGTCACACACTACTCTGCACGATACCTCTGAGTTCACAGGTAACTCAACTGAATACCCCCTCACACATAAGCGCACGATTATATAACCTGTGTAATTCAATGCGTTCAGCTTCGCTTGCACGGCGTCGAAAGCCTTCTTCGTTTTCTTCAGCACGTCCTCGTCGCGCTTGTATTCGCTTTCAGTTTTCTTCAGTTGAGATTGTTTCGGCTGCAGCTCCTGCTTCGCGTGTTTGAGTCGCATCTCCGTCTTTGCAGAGGAAAAAAAAGCGGGCGTTAACATCGGAACAAAAGCATTTAATGCTCAGCGACGAGCGATTTAGAACAGGGGTTCCCAACCTGGGGTACACCCACCCCTAAGGGTACATTTGCCTATCTGAAGGGGTACATTCAAGGTTAGCAAAAGAAGGTAAAATTAAATTTATGTATTATTCATTTCCAAATATTTATACATGTATGAGTTAGTATTATTTTCAAAAATCATTGTATATTTGTTGTTCAATATATTAACTTCGAGACATAAAAACGGAGTCTACCTTCATTTATTTTCAATATATTTCTAAAAATCTGAAAGTTCTATTAAAAATTCAGTGAATTTTTGTTATTTACTTAGCCTTTTTGTCAACAGAAATAGTCGGGGTACTGTACATGCTCATCTGTCCAAATGCTGAAGAGGTACATGGTCAAATAAAGGTTGAGAACTCCTGATTTAGAACAACATAACAATCTAGAAAAGGGACTATTTAGAACAAAACTATTTTAGAGCAAAATGATTTAGAACAGCGTGGTCCAACTAAAGGCCCGTGGACACAATTTTATGGCCCTCGAGCTCCCTCACTATTGTTGTGTCAATGTTTCAGTAGGTGATTTTGATTAGAATACGCATAACATCTTTTACCTAGAATGTACAATATTACCGGCGTTAGACTAGACCAGGGTCTCCAAACTATGGCCCGCGGTCCAAATTCGGCTCACGAAGATATTTGGTCAATAATGAAAAAATAATATATTACGAAAAACCTGTTGATTTGGTAGAATGTAACATATCACTCAACAATCACATTATGTAATTTGTCCGGCTTTCAAACTGTTGTGGAATAGCTTATGTGGTCCTCTGGACTAGACCGCAGAGAGCTTCGAGAAATTAGTCAGCATAGATAGGTTTCCCAAACAGAAAGATTCCGCACTAAAATGCACTCGGCATTTAGAAGCACATGCATGTGTGAGAGTAGGCTACATTTTCTACTATGAAGTAAGTCAAATCTAAAAACATAAATCGAATGGCAGACGAAGTACTGTTCAATAGTCTCCCGACTTGGTACCACTAACATATTGGTATTGATATAGGAACGTTAGTGTCAGAGAAGCCTCAACCACAGGCATTGCACTGATAGATATTTGTAAAAAAAAATTTTATCGCTATTGTGTAATAATTTCAATGACACACTGGCTTCACACACCTATTTTCCTTTTTCTATTTCAAATCTTGTGAATCTATTTTTTATACATCATTTTGTGAGAAGTGGCCCGCGAGTTTTCACGTTTTTGTAAAAATGGCCCGTAGGTCAAAAGTAGTGGGACCACACTGATTTAGAACACAAAATCAATCGCGACAAAAAGCGATTTAGAACAATGAAAGCATTCGCGACACCCGGGCATAATTAGATTCATTGTGATGTCACTGATGACGTTCGCGCGCGCTCCCCACAAAAGAACAGTCGGATACAAGAAAGTGGGCGTATCGTAGTCGAACGTGACGTCATCGCGTACGTATGGGCTCCGGGTTCGTTTATTATTTGGAGTTGCGGACTCAACGCCGCGGAAAGCGAAACCCTGACAGGGGCCTTCCATCGAACTGCCCCATGACGTTCGTCCCTTGGCCCCAATATCAGGCGCCGGGCCGCGAAGTGAATGGTCGCGTCAGTCCGGCGTCTCTTCCGCCCCAAGTCCCGGCAGATTTTCAGGAAAGAACGCGCCTTCACTGCCTGAGTGAAACTTCCAGAGGAGTGAAGTTCACGACGGTCAGAGTATGCTGTTGGTGTACACATGGTCAGTGGCGCAACTAGAGGTTTGAGCCAGGGTGGGAAAACTTAGCTGAAAGGGGCCCACTGGCCAACACAGCAGAAAAAGAGTTGAGAAATGATGAATCCGTATGTGATGCCCATACTAAAATCCGAAATCACCGGAAACACTCCGAAAAACAACACTCTAACAAAAACAAGAGTGTCAAATACCGAAAAAAAGCTAAGTAGGGGCCCAGTTTGTACGTTTAGCTTGCCAGAGGGGGGCGGTTCGCTCCCTTGCACCCTTGTCAGTTATGCAACTGCACAAGATGTGCTCAACGGCAATGGCCAGACGAAATTCTGCCGCCGCACACAACGACCTGCTGCTGCTGCTGCCGCGTTTCCGGAATGACTTTAAACGGCGCAGGGCCCCGTCATCTACCAATGATTTCATTGCGCGCGGGATGTTTACGACGAGCGAGATTTGCTTCCGTTGTCGGTGAGCGAATCACTTCCCGTATCCTGAGCTCGCGCGAACGAACGCGTCGGCGAGTTGGTTGAGCTTCTCGACCACGCACCTTCTTCATTTCGCTTTGAAACTGGCTCAGTTCTTTCTTGACTTGGAGCAGCTGCGTCTTCCACGACGCCTCTTCGCCATTATCGGCCAGCGCCAGGCCAGCGGACACCGCCTGCAACATGCACAGTACCCATGTGATGAACAGATTTCGCGAGAGCTTCATGGACGTTACAGAACAGAAGGTTTCATTAAGATGGACCGAGCAATGTACGCGAGAGTCGCAAAGCCATTTTATTTCGTCTCAAGGGTGCAAAACGAATGCACAGAAGAAGTAAGGACCCAAGCGCGTGAGCCGACCAGAGGACCGTGCCCTGCTACGACAGCCCACCGACTGTGATTACGACGACTCGCCTGGTAATGTTTCTGAGCTTCGGCGTGGGCCTGCGCGTGAGCCTTGCTTTCCTCTTCCACCTTCATGCAGGCGTCCTCTAGTTTCGACAAAGACTTGGTCTTGCTAGTCATCGCCGATTCGCACTAGAAGTCAAATGGCGACGTCTTAAACGGCACAACTTGCACAACAAAAAATGCATTCCAACTTTGCCCGATTCGAAAACCTGCCGAGCCGACATGAGCACTGCAGGTAAGCATCTCAAACGGGGAAAAATGGAGCCTCCCACCTCTGTTCGCGTTCAACGTTCTTACACAATAGTGGCGTGCGACATCCACCATTCACCCCATCGCAGCGCGTATCATGCAGAAGTGTCAAGATTTTTAAGAAATTACAATTTATTCTGATTTTTAAAAGAAGTGACAATTATTTTTCAAGAGCACCGCGGCTTGAATGCGGTTCAGTGTTTTCTGCCAAAAAAAACGTTTCAATTTTGTTTCCCCTTCGGCTTCAGCAAGCCATCTCTTTTATGCAAAACAGCGCTGTTGGAACTGTTCGCTGACAAGTTTCTTCGCATTTCGTTGTTTTAGCTGCGCAAACGAAAAGCAAACTGTGCCTTCGATCTGTCATCACGAAAATATTTCTCTCAAACTGAACGTCAAAGTGTCGGTCACGTACTCTTTTGTGGAAGCTGGTGACAAACGAAATTGAAGACCTAGTGGGGATTTAAATAAAACATCTGACCTAGTCAGGGATTTCGCGTTACATGTCAAGCGAAATTTCTGACCTATTCTTGTATATCGCTTATTTGCTTCTCAGGGTAAAGGAATAAAGTTCGGCGATGTATTTTTTGACTTTGTTGCGAAAATAAAAACTTTTGGTTAGACGTCAAGATAGTCCAAAATCAGCAATAGTTTGGGAATAACTAAACACTTAAAAATCTTTTGCTTAGTCTTAGATGTCAATTAGTTTTCTTTTTCAAACCCTAATCCTATACCCTAACCCTAATCATCAGTTCTTAGCATATTTGGTATCTGAGTGAACAGCCACCTCTTGCGAAACGCATGGCCTGAAGCTGGTCAAACAAAATATAAAGCTGTTTTCAACATCGGTGTGGGCAGACACGAGCGATAAGGTTAATAAGGAAGAAATTCTTGAAATTAAAGAGGTCATCTGAAACAGTTAAGCCGACAGTGGTGCGCGTCTGCAGAAAATTATACTTTTGCGCTAATTTCATGAGAACGAAGAACAAAAACATGCATTCAGGATCCGGAAAGAACCGCCAACATGCTCGTCCTGCTCACCTCGCCTTTGCTCTTCTGCAAGGTCTTCAGTTTCTTCCTTTCGGCGTTCACGACATTTTTCTGATTGGTCAAGTCGCTCTGCGCTTTCGCTTCGGTCTTCTCTTTCTCGCTGAGCTCGCTCTCGAGCTCCTTCAGTCTCTTGCCCGCCTCCTGCGCACCGAAAACGAGACGCGCGAGTTGACGCAAAATACCGAAGCCGCTGCAGATTCGCGGCAGCCAATCACCGAACAAGAAATTGATACAAAACGAACGACGTTAATGGTTTAATCCAGTGGTTCTTAAGCTTCTCTCTACATCGCCCACTCAAGTAATTCTCTTTTATTTCAACAACAACACCCCCCCCTGACATTAAGTACATTGTAAAAACAAATGTATTTATTTATTGGTAAATTCACTGATAAAACTTTCCATGTCGTGGAGCGCGCAAGGGCTCCCGCCCTCCTGAAAATTTATTGACGCCCCCTGGGGAGGCGTACCCCCTGGTTAAGAACCACTGGTTTGATCGTTTTCTTTTTTCAACAAGCTGCTTGTGCTCCAATGGAAAATAGGCACGGTGGTAAGGCTCACAACATCGTCAAACACACCAATTGGTTAACAATTCAAATAAAGCAAAAACAATAACACCCATCTAGATCACAGGCTTGGTTAAAATTTGGCTTGCGCGCACTGCATACCGTGTCCAGCGAATGCTCCAGCTTGGCAATCTCCTCTGCCATCTGCTCCAGCTTTGTCTGCTGCTCCTTAATCTGCACGCAAAGTCGACTTTATGATGTAATTATTTTCCGTTAAGTGTTGACGCTTGAAAACAGCAACACTGCCCGCAGTTGAAATGAAGGAAGCAACCGGGCAAAAAAATGATTTTGTCAACGAAAACATGCGAAAGATTCGACGCGAGAAGATACCGTAAAACCCCTATTTCACCGCCATGGCGCTCTATTTTTCAACCCATTCTTTATAGTGGCGTTCTATTAGAGGGTGGCGCTCTATTTTTCGACCAGCTGTTCAGAATTCTGAGATAAAATTTATTGATGAAAAGAAAAAAAACAGCTAACACATTTACATAATTAGCAAAAGACACGAATACAGGGTGATTACTGGTAAGTAATCACAGATTCACTGGTGAAAATCAAGTGATACGACGCTGTTGAAGCCGTCCTCGTCATTTTCAACACTTTCCACATCAATATCAATATCAAGAAATTCAAGGTAGGTGTTATTTTTAGGGTAGGTCTTATGTTTGGAGAAACACGGTAGAAAGGAGATTTCAGCCGTAACTATTTCCAAAATAGAAGAATTCATCAAAGTGGCGTTCAATGAGAGGGTAGCGCTCTATTTTTCGACCCTTCCTTTATAGTGGCGTTCTATTAGAGGTGGCGTTCAAATAGAGGTGGCGCTCAAATAGAGGTTTGACGGTACACCTTCTGTTCAATCGCCTCTTTATCCTTCTTCAGGGCGTCCAGTTCTCCGGACGCGTTGTTGGCAGTGCGGTCAGCCTGCGTGAACTGATAGGCGATCAGCAGCCGGGTGAGCCGCTCCATCTCGCGCTGCACTTTCTGGTACTCGAGATAAGACGCTCTCTCGTCGCGCAGCTTCTGCAGCGTCGGAGTAATTTCTTCATCCAAAGTCTGTGTAAGAAAAAGAAACCGTTTCGCATTTTTTTGAATGTCGAAATGGACGAAATTCCATTTTGACGTCGAAACCGGCTGGATAGCTTTCTTTCTTCCATTTGTTCAGGTCAGTGTGGGCAAGTCAACTACGGACTGTCTAAGAATTGTTCCTTAATTCGTTTGCACGTACGGCCAATCTTCTCATGTGTCGAACTAAATCAATCATGAAACACGATGTCAAATCGACTTGAATAAAAACACACAAAACGACACACAGTGAAGGTAGAAACGAAAAACAAGCAGCGAGGAAAAGTCAGGAGTGAACGGATTACCCGATTGATTTGGGTCAGCTTGTTTTCTTTTTTCTCGATCATTCGCTGCGCAGACTCTTTCTTCGACTCGTACATGCTGGTGCCGGTCGCCTCCTCAATCATCGACAAAATTTCCGGCGGCTTCATGTTCATCACCTTCGTCGGGATTTAAATAAAAACAGGTCTCAGTGCGGCAGAACACCAGGATACAGAAGCGATCGCGTAATCACTGGAAATGTGCGCACTGTGTAGTGTGTCGCAGATCGCGTAATCACTGGATATGTGCGCACTGTGTAGTGTGTTGCAGATCGTGTAATCACTGGAAATGTGCGCACTGTGTAGTGTGTTGTAAGCACGAAGCAAGCTCAACACTCGCAGACAGGTTTGCGTCTCCGCGATAGAAATGCGACAATGACGTCGACAAAGCAGAAGAGCGCTTATGATTCTGGTCGTAAGTACAGGAGTGAATGGGCTGCTTTCATGCAGAACGCTGCCGATGGATCAGTATGCAAACTGTGGCACCATTGTACCCAAAGTGTGCAATCTCACAAACCATGAAAAGTCAGAAAAAAGCATTGGTAATGAGTTTAGTACACGGTCAAGCAAGACTTAATCCAAATTTCGCAGAAAAATTCTGATGATATCTTGTACAGTAATTTAGATGTATTTTGTGACAAAAGAATAGCAATATCACAAATAAAGTTTGGCTTTTTTCTGGCCATAACACAATCGGTTTGGCCTTTTTCAGGCCTCTTTTTTGCACTGTTTGGCTTTTTATTGAGATTTCTATCTGGCAATTCAGCTTGGCCGGTGCCTGTTAACGATGACTTTTACGGTTGAACAGATCAAACGCTTTGTGCGCAAACGTGACGTTAGGAACATGAAGCATGCGTTGAGTCGTAGAAGTGGTTGGAAAAAACGTTACGTCAGGTTGCGTCCATTCATTGAGCGATGCGGTAAAAAAGAATGATTCACGCGTGCTTTTTTTCCGACACCGCAGCTGGTACATTTGACCATATTTCGTGCAAGCGGTTTCTCCATGTTCGACACAACCGAATGTTCGCCGTGTAAATCTTCAAATAGAAACGTTCGCAACATTCGAAGACACAAACCTTTGTCACTCGCCCTTGCATGATCAAAAAATGCGGGTTGTTCACGTTGAGACCAACCGATCGGAACAAGTCTGACACTCGAGAATTTTGAGCATTGACTCCGTTGATCATGTACTTGTTCCTTCCACCAATAACGATTTGCCTGGTGATCTTTAAGAAAGAGCACTATGTAAGGTACATGGCCATGTTACAACACTTAAAGTGCTCACATGGGACGTCTGCACTCGAAAGAAATATTGAAACAAAAAAATGCTCCACACATCCGGTGAAGACGCGCCTTACAGTGATTTCATCGTGTGCTTCCATGCCGATTGGACTCTGTTCTTTGTCGGCATTGTCAAAGGTGATGGAGACGGTGGCCTTGCTTATTCCTGCTTGTCCGTTCTTGTAAACAAGATCTTGCAAGTTGGTGGCTCGCACCTGAAAACAAAAAGTAACGACGATCTGCTGATGTGATCCCATTTACCTTATTTGGTGTGTTCCGTGAACGCATGGCAGGTGGAGGATGCAACGCGACACGTGAGACAAATCAGACGATGAATCATTGCACATGATACAACTATGCTGATAAAAGGACTTGGAAGCGTTTGTCTCACTTCATTTCATGACATTTATGTGAATGTCAACTGAATAAATTCAGTGGTGCTTTTCCTAGAGCAGTTGAGAAACAAAGTATTAAAAAATGGCAGGTAACGTCAGCCGCTGGACTTACGCCACCGCTCAAAGCCCGTACGAGTATTTCGTCAACGCTTCAAAGCTCAGCGACTACACGACAGCAAAAAAAGCTTGCGTGAACGTGGGTGGGATGCTTGTGTCAATTTTGTCGAACGCCACCCAAGCGTTCTTAGAACAGATCGTACCGCGCAAGCCGACCGCAGCGCAAGCTCGGCACTACTGGATCGGAGCCGTCAAGGAAAGCGACCACTCTTCATGGCTGTGGCAAGATGGAAAGAAGTTGAGTTACTCTGCGTGGGATCACAGCAATGAAATTAATCAAACCAATGAGAGGTGCAGTACCATGTGGGCGCCGCGAAGCCACAAGTGGTTGAGCCAATCCTGCCTGAATGACCGTTACGGGTATATTTGTCAAAGAAAACAAAACAGTGAGTGTTGATTCTTTAACAAGTTGCTGAAAACTAAATATCTTCCAGCAAGATGTCAACTACTCGGTAAAATCGGTTGCAGCTTGTCCTTAGATTAGCGGTTACTGCTTTGTTCCAGTTCAGGGTTTTCAAACAGTTCGGTTATCGGTAAATAACCATTTTTGAACCATTTCAAATGGGATTCGGGCTGGATTCGAAAAACCCCGTAGGCGGCAATGGTGAACATAATATTTTGCTTATTTAAACGTCAGGTTCAATGCACAAAAGTGTCAATACGGGCGTTCGTCCGCACCACGCAGTGAACAAGCTTAATACGGTGGACAGATCACAAACACATGAAGCGGTACTGGTCGTAAATAAGCCAGTTCTACCTGTTTAAAAAAGCGCGCCAATCTTAATGAATGAAAAAAAGTTATTGTTTTCAGCAAAACTAATGGCGTAGTGATTGGTCAGGTTTCACGTACGCCACTGCTGAACAAACGCGGGGGTTCAATGCAAGAATCACTCGTGGTTGGCTTGATATAGGTGCGCGGCTCTTGTGGTTGTGAAGTTAATAACTTTTGCAGCACCTTCCACAACCGTATTTAGATCAGAAGAAAAAGTTTAGCTTAAGGCTTCTCGATGAATTACAATATCAGAAATACGCCTTCACACACTGACACAGTTTTGCTTAATAAAGGGATCTTCCGCATTCATCGACTTATTTTTTCCGTGTATAATTGCAGTAGGTTTAGTTTCCGCTGGTCGAAGTTCTTCGCTAGTATTGTACGGTTTCTACTTTTGGCAATCAGCAAAAAAGCCTCAAAACGATGCTCTTGCACATACCTTCGTTGATTCAGGAACTCACATTCAATTAATTGTTTTTGTCTTTCTGATGTTCCCAAAAAGCGATGAAAAAACACTACAGGCTCATTGCGATAAGTGTTTTGTGCAAAATGTGTCTTCATCGTGGCAGGCCTACGATCGCCATTTGATAACAATTCGTTGCAAATCAAACAGAGTGGATGGTATTCATTGTTTTTCAATATGAAAGTGAACCCCTTACTGCAGAAAACGTTCCCTATGGACCTACAATCTCTTTTCTCGTTGCATACTTGCGCGTTTTCGATGTAGAATTCGGTGTCGCATTCGCCTCTTTTGCTGCTTCAACCTTACCTGAAATATTATTTTTCGATTTTCTAACCAGTTATGACTCGCCTAACATTACTTTATCAATATCTAGTGTGTATATTCCATAAACTAAGATGTGCTTCCAGTAGCCTAACGACTGGGGCCTAGTTTATGGGTGTCCAACTCGAATGGGAACGCAAGCCATGTTTTTGATATAATCTAACCCCGTGCCATAATGTGTTTAAATGATGGTTGGCATTGTAAGCGAAGTACCCTGTCGTCAAATCAGACAGGAACGTCACATTAGGCAATTTTGTTACTAGTTTCTGACAGCATTTACCAGCGTGTGAATCAACTTGCTGATTTAATTTATTACGACACAAGCCTGAATTACTACGATTTACGCCATCTAGTACAACCACCTTCTACCTAAACCTTGTCGTTCGCGCGCCATTTTCGAACCTATGAAATGTCCCAAAGGGTTATCGTCGACTTCGAAGGTTCTGTCGTAGAGGATATATGGGAATGTTTTCATCGTTCGCTTTAGATTCCTTGGAGACCGCTGGATTTAGTTGTCATTTTTCTACGAATAACAATAGCTTATACTTACACAAACGTCAGTCTTCCACGATGAAGATTCATGCAAATTACTTATCAGGTAGCCAACTGAAGACTTGGTAATAATACAGTGTTTCCATCGCTGCTTCTGCTCCACCGAAGTGCACTGCTTCTGCTATCATTGCACTTCGCTGGAGCGAAACTTTGGCTTTCATTGCCAATAAAAATCTAAACGCAAAAACAATTGACATCTACAAATATACGAAATTTTGCAAGATTTCGCTTTTTCACGGCCGCGCCTGTTTTGTGCATCCTTGTACAGATGGTTACCCTCTGAAAATTCCCATCAAAACAACAGCAAAGTTTCCTGAATAACTTCATAAACAAGATGTTCGAAACTAAGCCGAGTGGTTTGCTCGGGCGCATACAATTTTTAATTCCGTGATAACGCAACTAGGAGCTGCCCAGTTACCAGCTAGTATTAAGCACAAGCTTACCGTGTAACTGATTCTGCGATCGCTGGCAGCATTGTTGTAATAAGTTTAAGTAGGTTTTTCACCATTCAGATTGTGTTTGCATGGCACTATGGTTAGATCTTTGCTGTACTGCAGCGCTTAAAGAACTTCTTGCTCCGCTATTAGTTGCTACTTATCCTGATCACCACTCACCCCACAAAAATCGCAATTAGTAGAAAATGAATGAGTTCACTGGCTGAATGCTATGAAAATCTTTTCGTTATGGAACAAACACGTCGAACGATATCACGCAAGGTTTTCATCAAAACCCAGAGACCTGAGGGAGGACGTTTTGACCAACGCGTTCAGGCTGTATACATTCTGGTACAATTGTTTTTGCTTTCTCTGGCTAATGATTTGCGATATTGATTATGGTAACACAAAACCGCCAGTATCACAAACAGTAAGCGGTATCCGAAGTTTCACAAACGTGGTTACCAACATCTGAGAAACCAACAACGGCTGGTATTTTAAATGCTTTTTTCCGGTAACGTTTTTCCGAGTGATCAAAACGAAACGGTTTGGTTGCGGTGCGCTCACACCCTGCCTACAACTGGTTTTTCAATTGCATTTGAGTTCAATTTCCTGGTCTACACCACAGCAAATCGAGCTTGCAGTAACATGACGTCTGTAAAAATCCATTTCCACAACAAGAGAAGTATTGCAAACAGCCATAGTGTGAATTTGTGCAAAATTTTAATGTTGTAACTTTTGCTTTAAGTAGAAAACTTAATATCCTTACAGAACCAACCGAATGTAGTGCTTGTGCTAACACCTAAAGCAAAATTATCTGTTTATAGGCACAACACTGGATGCAATTACAGCAAAGACTGTGATAGATGGAACACAAAAAGATCAATTTGCCACCCTTATTAATGTTCATATAACCACTACCGTATCTTCTGAGACTGAACCGGCTAGCAACTTTAAGGATGGCATCACAGTATCCCATACTTTTCCCACATCATCTTCAATGTCGCAAGAGTGGACAAAAAATGTTACATCAAATAACACTTACGTACCAAAACCACAACCCAACACACACTTGGAGTATGCAATTATCATTCCAATCATGGTAATTCTGCTATTAGCGGGAATCTTCCTCACTGTCTACCTTTTGAAATCCAGGTATGAAGCTGAGATGTGATTTCATAGTCTCCATTTGCAAGACTATCAATGACGGTAAATTCATAACAGATCTAAACTTTTGTGCTTGTGTTATTATTTTTTTTCAGTTGTAAAGCAAGAATCAAGTATGCAAGAAGAGGTAACTTTACAGCTTAAGAAGCAGTTAACAGCAGGGCTGTGGAGCCGGCACTCAAATTTCGGATTCCAGCTCCAGGCATCAAAATTTTTTGGCCCCGGCTCAAGAATGACTTGGACCATTGAAAACTAAAAAACATTTTATTATTTGTACAAGTTGCTTGACCATAAACTATGTCTGTGGAACAGAAATCTAAATTTCAGGTTGCAGCTCCACCATCTAAATCAGGGGTGGGGAACCTATTTACTATCATGGGCCACATAATAGAGTCCTGCATGGGGTGGGTTAACCCGTGTGGTTTGTTGGTACCTTCTATGCGTGCAGGTGGGGGTTGTACTTGGTGCAGGGCAGGCGTGGGATGAGAATTTCTTTGTGCGGGTAACTGAACGTTGTGTCAAACCACATGAACCTAATCAGCTCAAAAATTGCAAAACACACGGACTTACTAACGTTGTTTGCCATACATCAATTATTACATCATGATGTAACAACCCATTGTTGCAAAACAGCTCAGACTCTTGCTATGTGGTAGGCAAGTGACCATTTCCATTTTCCAATGCTACCATCGTACTTGGTGAGGAATACTTCAGTCTTGCAGCTCGTCTAAATGGATAAGACAGTGCTTAATGCACAGCTGGTCACAACTTGACTGAAACATGGTTTTTATCACTTCAACTCTGTTGACTGCAGAAGATCAGATGTGTGGAAAAGTTTTGGTTGCCAATGGAAAGAATGAGCAGCTTGATTCTACTGCTTCTTAGACTTGTCTTCAGCCATTATGAGTTTTTAGTAGTTTTCAGAAAGGTGCAGGTTTTGGATAGAAAAGTGCAGGGCTGGTGCGGGTTGGGATGGTGTGCGGGGTGGGAGTGTTCAAGATTTCTCCAACTCCTGTGGGTGCAGAGCATGGTTAAATTTTGCGGGTACAGACAAAAAATTCCAACATGCGCAGGACTCTACCACATAACCAATGAATTATCGCTGGCGGGCTGCAAAAAACAACTGGTTTTATCCAAAAATTCTACCTTTAACTATGAGGGATAAAGACTGCTCTTGACATACTATCCAAGTATCTGCTTATCACTGAGCTTCCTTTTGACATGATTTTGTTTTTGTACTCTAAATTGGGTAACAAAAGTTCTGCTGCAGACCATATCAGATGTTTGCACGGGCCGCAGGTTCCTCACCCCTGATCTAAATGCTTTCAGCTCCGGCTTCAGCCATCCAAAATCGTTTTTTGGGGTCCAGGCTCCAGCTTCGCTGCTTTATATCAGTTAGCTTCAAAATGAAAGCTAGATAGGGAAAATTATGACTGGCATAAGCTTTCACTTCCATGTATATAACCTAAATTTGATCCATACTTCAGATTCTTGCTGTATTTCTACTTTAATCATGAGTTATGACCACAACATTTGATACTTCTAGTATGTTCAATAGAAAAGCACCAAGTGTTTACTTTCATTGAGTAAACTTGTCTAAATTGCACTTTCACAATCTTCAGTCTTTACGCAGTTTAAAATGATCAATTTTTGTAAATCAACAATTTCCTGGTCAAGTTGCAGATCTCTTTACTACATCATTCAGGTGTAAAACAATTCAAAACAACACCAATTTTAACTATTACGTGAACAAGTGTTTTTTGTTTTAATCTATTAAGAATCTGCTGCACATAAACTTGCAAACAACATATAACTTTTATATTCTAGTGGTTTCTGGTCTACCGGACTAGTTCCTTATGTTTGTGGTCCAATATTCCTGAAATATGTGGCTTGATCTAGGCAAATTCTTTAAAAAATCTATAACATAAATCAGTTCATAAAACCATTAACTCAAAAATCTTATTTGACAGAAATCAGATTTCTTGGAAAGTGCAGACCAATGACTGTGATCCAGGTGCAACACGGATCCAAATGCCTGCAACATCGGAACATACACAGCCAACAAAACGAAATAGCTTTACAGGCATTATCAATCCTGTAATAGCTTTAGAAACACAAAATCGTATGCCAACACTCCAACAACAAAATGCAATCCACAACACATTTGGAAAATGTAAGTAAGAATAACGTGCATTTGGAAAATCTGATGCAATGCTTATAGTAAGATCCATGTTTCATTATTTGAAGAAAGACTGACTGTAGTACATTTTCTAGCATTTTCTGGTTCAAGAGTTAGGGTAATTGTAAAATTACTAATTTATGGTAAAATTGCCAATTTTATGGTGTTCTGGCCATTACTTTTGAACTAGATGCGCAATAAAGCCATTCAAAGGCTCAAAAGACTCAGATTTCAGCCCAGTTTCCAGCAAAAACTTGAGCAAAATACTTCCATCTAGCGGTTGGGCTGACGGCCAGGTAACCTCATCCAAAATGGCCAAAAACCTACCCCACTTTGAACATCACTCACAAAAAAAACGAAGCCAAAAATTTTTTTTCATTGCCGACTTGAAGACTTGCCACATCTTATGAGGGTTTGAATAGCTCTCTAGCCTAATTGGTGGAGGAGTTGTGATAACCTTTTAAGTGGCTCACGTGGGTCTTGAAAGAACACCAAGGCTGACTCCAAAGGTGTTCATAAAAATTAAGAACAACCAGTTTGCAAGCTGCTGATGACAGGTAGCTTGATCAGAATGTAGCCAATGGCTTTTCAACATTTTGCTAAACCCATGCCCTTGTTAAAACCACCTTCTAGTGACCCACCGGCAGTTAGTCAATAAAAGACACATAAAGCATTGGTTGTGAGTCAAACGAATAACTTACATTCAAAATCTTCTGTGACAACATATAAAAGATATTGTGTTGCTAAAGCTCCATTGTTTTTTATGTATTTTCGTAACACTTTGTAGTTAGTGGTTACAAGTACCATTGAAACATTGTGGCAACATTCACAATGTTTTGGTATTCAGTGAAACAAAACAACATGCAATTGGGAATGCATGTGCCACGTAAATATAATCTGAATTGCTGGGCATTTAACCTCAAGAAGCATGTGCTCCAAAAATTATGCTAAAACAAACACTGTTCGTTAAGAGAAGTGCTGATCTTTTCCTCCAAAATCCAAGAAAATATTTGAAATAAAATTTTGTGGTAAGTTCAATATCCCAAAAAGTAACACTCTATCTAATTCTAAGTAGTTTTTTAAGATCTGAAACATCACTCACACATCCAATGAAACTTGCTGTATTAGTTTCAAAATAAACTTGAGCTGTGGCATAGATGTAGCCGTGGTTCTGTTTACAAGTCTGTTATTCTCTTGTTAATGCAGCTGTGCCAAGAGCAATGCCAAGAGCGAAAGCATCAAGCCATGAAATGCATGAGAAGCAAAGAGCTACAAATCCTTCAGATATTTATGCCGTCTCAACCAAGCACAAGAAACATGAGGACAAAAAAACAAACAATTTGACAGGAAGCACTGAAGCTGCTCTGTAACGAAAACAAAGAAGAGCTGCTGTCATCATGATTAAAAGAATGTCAAAAATTATGTGTCTACATTCAAGCAGTACATTTGGCTGAACAGAGGTTGACAAATACATGTCTTTGTTCACACCATAAATTTATGGTTGCTTTAATGCTGAAACAAGATAGAAAGAGCAGTCAAGATTGCTATTGCAGCCTAGAGTAGACCTGGTGCCAGCTTTGAGCAATGATTTGCAGAAGGTAAGAACAGAATGCATCATAAAATCATCAACCAAATTCTTTAAATTTGACTCAAATCATTTCTGATTCAGAAATGCACTTCACAGCAAACAGGCAAAAACATCTAATAGGAGTTTTGATACCAGAAATGCTGTCAAGTTTCTATGCATAAGAAAATTCATTTCAATTAATGCAGGCAACAGCTGAAGTGACATAATCACCTGAACATTTAAAGCTGCTGAACACTTTTGTTACCAGGTGGTTTGCCTACAAAAAATGCACTGTGTGCTAAGCAGTCAGCCATACTCATGACAAACGCATCTCGCTTCCTTAACACTTTGAGAACTGGCATACAATATATTCAGACTTCGATTTCAGCCTGAAAAACAGCAGTTTTCCATTGCCTTACCAATGCCCTAGCTCCTCTGACAATTGCGCTAGAGAGCTGTTCGAGGGCTCAAACGGATCGGTTAGTCGAGTAGATTGCACTCGAAAAAAATTTTTGATTGGGCGTTGCGGATTTTTTGTGACTGACATCATAAGTGAAATAGTTTTGGGGTCATTTTGGCACTGACACCTTGGTTTAACCCCTTTTCCTAGTTTTGTGATTTCTAACCCTGTTCCATTGGCACTAAACTTGCCTATGAAATCACACTTAGAGTGGCTAAAGGTGCCAAACAGTCTTTACCATTGCAGTTGACTTTGAATGCTTTTAGTGCATTAGCTTAATCTAAATTTAATTTGCTAAGATCAAAGTCAATCAATGTGCAGACCAGTTAAGGTAGTGACATAATTTTTGGCTCGGTAAGTAATTTCAGTTGGACATAGCTGCTATAGATTCTGTTTAATTAGTCACAGAATGTTTTCTCTCTGAAAGTGAGTTTAGACGACTTGCCTGGGTTTCAGGCTTAAAAGTTATAACCTAAAAACAACAAAATAATTAATTAATCCCACAATTAGGTAAATGATTTGTTATATTTAGGCCATAACTTTTGAATCAGAAATGCTATAAAGTTGATCAAAGGCTCAACAGACTTGGATTCTAGCCTAGTTTCCAATGAAAAATTGAGCGAAATACATCCGTCTAGTGGTTGGGCTTTAGACCAGGTAACATGAGCCAAAAACCTACCTCACTTACAGCGTCACTCACAAAAACCCGAAACCCCCAAAATTTTTTTTCTATGTAGACTCAAAGACTTGCCAAGTGTTGTGAGGGTTTGAACAGCTCTTTAGCACAATTGACTAGCAAGTTATGGAGTTGGTAAGTACAGGGATGGCATTTCAGAATAGTTTATTATTCCAGAATAGCTAAACCGAATCCAGAATACCAAATGCTATTCTGTTTTTTTTTCCTACAAAGCACTGCACCTGAGAATCACAAAATAAAAATCACAATTAGAATCACAATTATTTGAGAATCACAATTATTTGCATAAACCGGACATTCGACTGGAAATGTTCTTATCATTTGTGAACTTAAATTGCTTAATCGCATAGCTAACTTTGAACAAGTGTACACTGCTCAGATGGTGTGAAACCTGAGTGCCATTTATCTGCAGCAACTGTTGCCGAAACGACTCCCTTTGCTAATGTGCCAAAATCAACACCGCACTGCAACTTCCAGGCTTCAGCACACGTGTACGGGACTGCCTAGTGCCTAGCCGGGTTTCGTCCCTACAGGCACGAAGCTTTATCGCGAAAGTAGCACTTTTAAAGTTAATTTTATGGTATTGGGTAACTACTGAATGCATGCAAATATTTTAACACCTTTGTACCAGATGCGTTAAATTCTTTGCAGAACTAAAAATGTGCACCTGTACTGTACACCAACTTCGAATTTTAGTGTATTTTCCAAAGCACTGAGCACAGTACACTTCACAGTTTAAAATGCGGATATATGCCATTCGTTCCGTAGCAGACAATGCACTGTTTCAAATTTGTTACTTGTTTGAATTCACTCTTTTTGTTTTTTCTCATCAGTAAGATTCATTTGGTGAATGCTTATCCAAATAGTGAATAACAAATGCCATTGGGATTATAAAAGGTTCATGACGCTGCACGCTACCAAATCAGTCATTACGTACAGCACCCAGCTATATCAGGTCCAAGAGATTTTTAGAATATTTTGAGGCATTTCTATATTCCGCAGTTGTACAAATCTTCGTACACAGCAACTGTGAGATACAAACTTGTTTCCAACTGCAGTGTATAGTCCAAAGCAAGCAGAAAAATGGCCGCAAGTGCGGGAAGCATTCCACGACGAATGCAAGCAATTATTACATCACAAACGTAGTGTGCACGTTCAAGATAACATGTGATGCACGGGCCCGCAACAACGTCAAATTTACGTTTCAACTGATGACTGTTGCTTTGCTAAACACTAAAGGATTTCAGAATTCAAAATACTGTATCAGGACCAAGGGATATTTAGAACATCTAGAAGCATTTTTATATCCCACAATTCATGCAATCTCTTGTGTTCGGTTCATTGTCAAGCTGCAGATACCAATGGTGTCAAGTAACACACATTGAAATGATGTGATGTGATTGTTTCGTAATAATCATATGCAACGTTAGAAAAGAAATGTTGTTGCCTGTTCCAAAACACTTGCATTAGAAACCTGCAGTGGCAGCATCTAGTATTTGATCAGCGTTACTGCTGAGTACCTTCAGCACAAGGGAGCCTGCAATGACAGTTTGAAACAACGCACAGTGATGTAGTGCAACACATTAAGGTTTTCCAATTGTCTGCATGTTAGCCGTGATGGCAACTTGATGGTAGTTAATTATGCACTCGAAAAAGATATTTTTGAAAAAGCTGCTGTGGCAAGTTATACAAAGATTTTTTCAAGCGATTTATGCAAGCAAAGGGAACTGCTCAATCATAATTTTCCTTTCTCCAGGAAGTTTTCTAGCTTAAACCTCAACAAAACAACTGCAACTGATTTTAAAAAATGCAGGAAACAATGAACTCAACTACTTACAAAGCCATGTGGTCAGTTAAGTAACTGCAGAAATTACTGCACATGTTGTTGTCTCAAAAAAGCTGATGTGGTGAACTGCAAAATGTCAGTGTATGCACAATAGTGCTAAGTTTCCACTTGCCCACGTGGTGCAAGAGAAAAACGCAGGGAGTGGACTGAAAAAATGTCTGTGTGTGCATACTTAGTGCTGTTTCCACACGATGCGGGAGAAAAATGCATGTGAATTGACTGAAAAAATGTCTGTGCAAGCACAATAATGCTCTTGTTTTCAAGCAGTGTAAGAGAAAATGCACGTTGACTAGAAAAATGTCTGTTTGTGTGCATTATTCCATGTGGTAGAACCAAGTACACCACTGATATTGTGGAAAATCTAAACCAAATCCAATTACCTGGCTTAAATTAGTATTTTGGATTCGATAGTTTAGGATCAGAATCCTTCTGGATTTGGTATTCCTAAATGCCCATCCCTAGGTAAGTGGCACGAAGTTAGTAGCTCAGTGAATGATTTTTAGGTACGACGTATTCATACACTGGCAGAAAACGTACTGTTAATAAAAGCATATGATGCTTTGTGACTTTGTTTGAACATACAATACACTAAAGGTTAGCAACATTTTCAATGCAGTTTGCCAGTTTACAAACATAAAAATGTTAATGACATTATGTGCCAAATATCTCTTTTACTATACGATTTGAATAGTAATCACAAGGAGTTATTGGATTTATCCTCAATCTACATTAGCAATTATAGAAATCAATTTGATACAGTTTCACAAAGCGTATCATAAATAACCATCTCTATGGTTTGCTAACCACCTCTATGGTTGCCAACCACTGTAGTACTCTATAATGCTAGCTGCATTTGTTTGGTGAAATTTAACTTCACAAGAATAAGTCAAGCTAGCAGCAGACCTAAACATCTGATAGTGATGTACTTTAAACCTAAACATACAATTTATATTCTTTCAAATTACTTCTTTGATGCGCATGGCAATTAAATTTTGTGAGACAGGATTAGAAAAGCTTGAATAATGGCAAACAATTTAAATACAAGAAACTCTTGTTGAACCAGGATGCTACCAAATATCAGAAGTATTATTATTTACTGTCCATTTGAATAAACGCAATAGCAATGATCAGTGCACACATCCACGATAAACTTAAGCAGCAATGGTCTAAATCAGGGTTCCACAAATATTTTTTGGCACAACCCTAAAAAATAGTTCTACATTCTCGTGACTTAAACATTTCATGATCATTTTGTTGAAAATTCTTCATAAATATTAATGTTAAGACTACTATTGACAGTAGCGATTTTCTTGCAGTAAATTGCATGAAAATTAGCACTTAACACTTTGAGAGCCGGGTTAATTCAAGCGGTTCGCAAAAAGCAGCTGTTTCGAACGTGGCTTTGCGGATGAATATCTCCGCTCTG